>OOIH01000656.1_pt1 | contig 62002 bp, 54 predicted proteins | sample 1691801 | NCBI WGS metagenome assembly OOIH01 (sample SAMEA1061690, study PRJEB22710) | metagenome
ATAGGCCATAAGGTAGGTTCTCCTTTTATTTATGTGGTAATAAATCTAAGTATAGAACTTACCTTATTTTGTTGCAAAGGTTGTGGACTAATACGTTACCATTGACATTTCTGATAATGTATGCTACAATTAAAGCAGGCGGGGTATACATAGTGCCCTTGCTATTGATTTTGTTGTCCCCAAAACAACTGATAGCACATTGATGGTTGTAGGTCTTGAATAATTATAACCCAAACCTAATGGCTGTCAAATCAGAAAAGGAGGTATGATATGGGAAAAGAAGGATTTAGGTTTGTCTTTGCGCCCTCAGCGCATGAAATTGAAGGGTCGCGAGATAGGCATCACCGAGCGGCTTGGGCATGGCTTATCATTGCTTTTGCATAATTAAGTAAATACAGAACAGCCAACTTATTAATACCTCCCTGTTGCAGGGAGGTATAGCTTTTTGTTTTTTATTGAAAACATTACTCTTTGCAAGAGTGAGTTTTGGAGGTTAAGCGCTCAATAACATCTTAGCGCGACGCAGCATTTCTGCGGTCTCGTCGGTAGCAATAACATAAATTGGTTTACTACCAGAGGCGGAAATGAGTGCATGGCGCTTATCTGTAAGACCTTCATCATTTTTGGCGGCATTAATCTTGAAACCGAGATATTCGAGACCAGCCACAACATCACGACGAATCATGCTGTTACGTTCACCGACAGTAGCAGTAAAAATAAGTTCATCTACGCCATGCATGGCGGCAGCTAGCTGCCCAATGATGACTTGCAAACGATAGATATACATGTCATAAGCCAAAGCAGCTCTTTCGTCACCTTGATCACGCTTGCAGATGATCTCACGCATATCATCAGTACCACCGACACCCTTGAGACCACATTCTTTGTTAAGGTAAGCCTCCAGGCCTTCATTATCAAGCTTGAGCTCACGAGCAATCGCAAGAGCGGCAGCGGGGTCGATGTCACCACACCGAGTCGCCATCATCAAGCCCCCGTTAGGTGAGTAGCCGATGGTAGTATCAACGGATTTACCGTTCTGGATAGCAGTGGCTGAGGAGCCAGAACCGATGTGGCAAACAATGACTTTTTCAGCTTCAAGATTAGCCTCTTTGAGATATTCGCGGATAGAGCCAATCGAAAGACCGTGGTAACCTGTGCGGTAAACATCAATACGATCAGCGAGGTCTTTGTCAAAAGCGTAATACTTATGAACATCATCGCGAGTAGTGTGGAAGGCAGAGTCAGAAACGGCAATCACAGGAGTATCACCAAAAGTTTTAACACAAGCCTCAATCTCAGCGGCAGCAACTGGAACGTGGAGCGGAGCACGCTTTTTGGCAGCATCGAGACGTTTCAAACAATCTTCATCGACGACATGGTCTTCAGCAAAATAGGTGCCTGGAGCGGCAACCCGAGCCACAATAGCATCGAGCTTAGAAGTAGCACTGATATAGCCCTCGTCGTCTAAAATATCTCGGACATATTTGACAGTATCAGTCAATTTCTTAAATTTTTGGTCTAATTTCTGTTTAGTCCCATCTTTTTTGATGGTACAAACCACATCTTTGCCTTCCATCTCAAAGTGTAAACTGCAAACTTCGTCATCACCCTTGTAGAGACCGTACTTACGAGAGGACGAGCCAGGGTTGGTTACAAGAAATAGTTTTTCCATAAAAATAACTCCTTTTCTTGATTGTAGCATATAATAGGTATAAATGGAGGTACTATGAAAAGGTTTTTCACTTATTTATTGTATGGTTTGCCCGTGATTTTCTTTGTGGTATGCTATTTTTTGATGACGGTATGGGGTGAGGATATTATCCAAGGGGCGGGCACAGCGCCGGATATTTGGAATGATATTACTGGGGCATTCCGGCATAATTCTCGACTGTCTGATATGTACGCTTGGACGGTGATAAATTTCTTTGATTTTCAGTATAGTTTTGGGGCAGATACGATTTTTCGACTAATTGACATAGTAATGGCAACAGGTATAATTTATCTTCTTACAAGTTTAATTTTGGGTCACTGGCCAAAATTAAAACTGAAAGATTCCCTAATATTTGCTTTTTGTTTTCTAGCGATTTTTGTGACGCCACATGGCTATACGCTTTATCGTGGGTTTTCGGTAATTCATAATTATCTGATTATCGGGCTTTCTGCTGTAGCATTTGGGTTGCCTTTTTTGCGTAGCTTTTCCGGACAAGCCGTACCAAAAATATATCAAAAATGGTGGTTTGCATTATTAATTGGCTTGGTTTTTGGAATGTCGTCTAATATCACGCCAGTTGCTTTTCTGATTAGTTTCGTACTAATAAAACTTTGGCAAGTCTTCAAAGGAAAAACTTGGAAACAAGCGTGGCGCCTACCGGTCTGGCAGGTTTGGATGTTGGTCGGGATGATGATAACGCTAGTTATAGCGTATATATTTGGCGCAGGAGTATCAACTTACGCTAATAATCCAGTTTATACAGAGACATATGATTATTTGGCGTTTTCTGAGATTTGGGCTAACTTTGGCGATGCGGTGATGCGAATTATTAAGCATTTACTAGTAAACTTTGGCTATAGTTTTGGCTTGATTGGCGTAGCAGCGGTAGTCATGGGCGGTGTGGCTTGGATAATCGGCAAAATTAGAGGAGTAAAGTTCCGGATTTTGCCCGAAAATCTAATGGAGCAAAAAGTAATTGCGGCCTGTGTGATCTTCGCGGCAGCGTATTTGCTCTGTGGGTCGCAAATTATGATGCCAGTACGCCTAGCCTTACCAGCATACTTAGCCTTGGTGATAGTACTAGGTGTTTTGGTCTACTATTGGTGGATAAAAACTAGGTTGGTAGAAAATATAGCGTTGGGTATACTGATGAGTGTAATTATGCTAGCGATGGTTATTATTAAGGCGGATTTTGCACTAGAGTACCGCGCACAGATGGCGGAGGTTTTGACGGCGATTGAGGGCGCGCCGGGCGAAGTAGTTTACATCAGCCCAGAGATAGCGAAGCCGAAAAAACTGCCCTTTATTAACCTAGGACAGGATGAAACTTTTGCTGAATGGGCGTTGCCATATATGACAGTGTATAGGAAAGAGGTGAGGTACTGTGAATAAAATAGACTCCTGCGATAATGACAGGAGTCTTGAATTACTTAAAAAGTTTTTTAGCAATAAAAATCGTATCTCTCGTCACGCATCGGATAGTACTTTCTATCTAAAAACCAAACGATTCGCCTGAGAGCGTCCAGACCACGGTTTGTATTGAGGTCAAGTTGGAATATGAGTTTGGGGTACCACTCCGGGTCATCGGAATACGCCGTTTTACATTCCGCGCCCTCAAAAGCCCCTCCGTTCTGACACATTTTTTTCGGGAACTCCCACAGATTACATTGATGCATAATATCGTAATTAAGGTTGGAAAATCCAACATCCAATACACCATTATTGTGCAACTTTGCAGTCCAGGACGACTCCTTTCCTAAAAATTTTTCAAGGTCAGAGTGCAACCTCTTTACTTCATGCAAATTCATTGCATCCATCGTTTACCTCCTTGCTTTGTGCAGTAACAGTAAATAGCTACGACCCCAACCAAACTCTCTTTTCGTAAGGCGGGGTATTCGCAGGCAATGTGCTATTTAGGAGGGTAAATGGCTACATATTTGTCTGCGAGTATCCCGCCTCTTGAATTGAGACTTAGATACAACTTTCATATTGGGTTAACGTACTTAAGCTTTTGATTACTATTATGTTTTCTTAAGCTTATAACTTCATTGTAGCACAGATAGTCGAAAATGTCAATAGTGATTATGTTTAATTGCATGGTTTGGCAAGAATACTGTGTAATAACTGGGGTCATGTGGTAGATGAATATATTTGCAAAATGTATTATAAAAATAATTTCACCATTAAAATAGTATTTTAATTAGTAAATATTTATGGTAAATTATAAAATAATGAGTAGAGATTTCGATATAATACGACCTATTGGTCTACAGCCAAAACCAGATAAGTATGAGGAGCAAGTGGCGGAAATTTGTGGTTGACATTATGTAAAACTACATTAGAATAAATGTGTTGAAGGAAAATGCGTCCAGTATTGGACAAGAGGTTGCCTTCTTTTTGGTTTATGAAATTTTTAATAATTGCAAAACTCCTGGTTTTTCACCAGGAGTTTGTCGACTCGACCAATTAGGATTCATGCTTTTAATAGCAACTGTGATATTCAACATCCTTTTTGCGATATCCAAGTTGTGTTCGGAAAAATTTCTCCGTTTCTGTTGGATAAGACATTGCGATATTCTCAAAGATATGGATTACGTATTGCAGAGGGTATTTAAAACACCACAATGCTCTATGCATTTCTGCAATAAAATACCATGTTACCTCTTTGCTACTCAAAGCCCACGACACATCGTCGGGCAATTTATAGTAGTAGGCGACTGGGGTGCAATCATCTTTGTAGGTTTTTCCAGCCACAAAAGCATATTTTAAATACGCTCCTAAGTACCAGATTTCATTCACAGTAAGCTGAAGATTGGGGTGCTTCTTCTGAAATTCCTTACACGTTTGAATGAAGTTATTGTCATCGCAGCAATGATGCTTACGCCCAAAACCAAACAGCCACGGTATCACATCCACATAACGAAACGGGGGAGTAACCTTGTGTAATTGTAAGGAGGATTGGTTTCTACGCGTCAGGAGATAGCAAGTGCGGCGCTCGATTTCAAAAACCGCTTTTCTGTTACCATTAGCATCAGTAATCTCTAACTCTTCACGACCACTGGCACAAAAATTATCATATGTGTATCTGTACTGGAGACCTTTAAAATTTTTTAATTTTATCGACTCCTCAATAAACCGATAAATATAGATGTATTCCATAGCCATATTTTGCCTTTCCCTAATCATGCTCTACATGTTCGTTCCCAGAATTCTTCTCGGCTAAAGTCGAATCCTTTGCTCAGCCAGCGGGGCCTTTTATAATTTTGCTGTTTTGACAGCACAGAAAGAACCGCTATTCGCTCTGTGCTGTCAAAACCAACCCCATTTTACTTAACTGAGTAAAGTATTTTAAGCTACCTAGGCATTGTATACCTATGTTTCCATTTTATCATGGATTACTAAAAATGTCAATAGTGATTATGGTTGATTTGACGTTTACGCAAAAATACCCCAAAATGGGGTATTTTTGCTGAGGTGGGGTAGACTATTTATTATCTACGACTTCACCTTCGACGGCTTCACCATCATCGTTACTACCATTATCCATTGGCTCGGCAGTGGGTTTTTCCTCGGAGTTGGATTGGTACATTTTAGCACCAATTGGCATTAAGACGTTGTTGAGGGTCTTAACTGCTTCTTCGAGTTTTTCCTTATCGGCGCTGGAATCGTTGAGAACTTTTTTAGCCTCCTCTACAGCATTCTTGATAGCCTTAGTGTCGTCCTCGGAGATTTTGTCCTTAAACTCGTCGGGCATCTTTTCTGCTTGATAAATAGCGTTCTCAAGCTGATTCTTAGCGTCAATGGCTTCACGTTTCTTCTTGTCTTCGTCAGCGTGAGCCTCGGCCTCTTTTTGAGCCTTTTCGATGTCTTCCTTGCTCATATTGCCAGAGTTTTGGATGGTAATAGATTGCTCCTTACCAGTTCCCTTATCCTTTGCAGTAACATTTAAGATACCATTGGCATCAAGGTTGAAAGTCACTTCGATCTGTGGCACACCACGAGGCGCTGGGGCAATACCATCCAAAATGAAACGACCGAGGGATTTGTTGTCGGCGGCCATTTCACGCTCGCCCTGCAAGACGTGGATCTCGACCTGCGGTTGATTATCAGCAGCAGTGGAGAAAACCTCAGACTTGCTAGTCGGAATAGTGGTGTTGCGCTCAATTAACTTAGTAGAAACACCGCCCATAGTCTCGATACCAAGAGAGAGTGGAGTAACGTCCAGCAAGAGAACGTCTTTGACATCGCCCTGCAAGACACCACCTTGGATAGCAGCACCTACAGCCACAACCTCGTCAGGGTTAACACCCTGCATAGGGTCTTTGCCGAAAATCTTTTTAACTTCTTCGATTACGGCAGGCATGCGAGTCATACCACCAACCATCACTACTTCGTCGATATCTTTGGCAGTGAATTTGGCGTCTTTGAGAGCTTTCTCTACAGGCTCGGCGAGACGCTCGAGGAGTGGCTTAACCAACTCTTCGAGTTTGGCTCGAGTAAGGGTGTATTCAAAATGCTTTGGGCCATCGGCATCAGCAGTCAAGAACGGTAGGTTGATTTCTACTTCTTTGGCGCTAGAAAGCTCTTTTTTAGCTTTTTCGGCTTCATCTTTGACACGTTGCATGGCAGCAGCGTCATCCTTGATGTCGATGCCAGACTCTTTCTTGAACTCATCAAGCAGGAAGTTGACAATAATGTTGTCGAAATCTTCACCACCAAGATGAGTATCACCATTAGTAGACTTAACTTCAAACACACCATCGCCAAGTTCTAGGATAGAGACGTCGAAAGTACCGCCACCAAGGTCGAAAACAGCAATCTGCTCGTCCTTTTTGCTCTCAAGGCCATAGGCAAGAGCGGCAGCGGTAGGCTCATTAATAATACGCTTGACCTCAAGACCAGCGATTTTGCCAGCATCTTTGGTGGCCTGACGCTGAGAATCGTCGAAATAAGCTGGAACAGTAATAATAGCCTCAGTAACCTTTTCGCCGAGGAAAGCCTCTGCGTCGGCTTTAATCTTGGAAAGAATCATGGCAGAAATTTCTTCTGGGGTATATTCTTTACCATCCATTTCTACGGCTACACCATTGCCCTTTTTGACAATCTTATATGGCATAATATCGAGGTCGCGCTGAACTTCTTTGTCATCAAACTTGCGACCAATGAGACGTTTAATACCATAAATAGTGTTCTTTGGGTTGGTGACACGCTGGCGTTGAGCAACTTTGCCCACGAGACGATCGCCTTTCTTGGTGACAGCAACCACTGATGGCGTAGTGCGGTCGCCTTCGGCATTAGCAATGACTTCCGGCTTTCCTGCAACCATGTAGGCAAAAGCGGAGTTGGTGGTACCGAGGTCGATACCAATGATTTTTGACATAATAATTCCTTTCTTTAATGCACAATTAAAGCAGCTGGGGTGAGTTTTAAATATCACCTGAGGCATCCGTTCCCGCGCCCGTCCACACGGGGCGTTCACTCTGCGCTGCGCGTGTGCTCGCGCTTTTAATGCCTCAGAAAATCTTTAAAACTCACTTCTACCACTAAATCAATGCTATTAAATAACAAAATCTTAATTCCATGTTATATCATTAGCAGTCGTATGTCAAGACTGCTAATTACTCTGATTGTAGCAAATTAGCAGTCAAGTGTCAAGACTGCTAATTACTCTGATTGTAGCAAATTAGCAGTCAAGTGTCAAGAGTGCTAATTTGCTGACATTAAAATCGGCTTTTTGGCTCGATGATACGAGATTTTTGGCACCCTAAGATGCAGATGACGCAGATTCCGCCACCGATAAGGGCGGCGATCATATCCCACATGGTATCAGCTACACCAGATTTAACTAATTCTTGCATATGACCGCCAAAAATTTGGTCGTAGAGGAATTCATAACATTCCCACCCAACAGCCACAAGCGCTATAGCGCCCATAAGAAAGAGGGCCTGGAACCATTTATTATTCTTGTGGTCGCCATTCTGATGTGTATGCAAAGCAAAAAGCTCTTGAGCAACAGCGGCTACTAAGACTCCGGAGAAGAAATGCACAATTTTGTCATAATAAGAATCGTTATCCGCTGTGACAAGTACTTCACTATACCAGTTTAAGTCAATACCCAAGACCAACGCAACAATTAAGAACACCTCGTATGCTAGCACTAAAGGGAGGCTAAAGTTAACTTTGACTAACCTAAAGAAGTCCGGCACATAAGGAAAAACCACTGTGGCAAGATAACTCAGAGGTTTAGTCCAAAAATTTGGCGCGACTAACCAACCAACGAGCATTAGAATTCCAGTAAGCGAGATTAGAAGTTTCAGAATGCGAATAAAAATTGCCAACCGTTTCATGTGCTCTATTTTACCATATTTTGTAACCAAAATCTGGCTCATATTGGTAGAAATTGGGGTTATGGCGGTACTTTAATATAAACGGTGAAGCCCCGCCATATAAGGCGGGGCTTGGTCTACATGGGTAGATTGTATTCGTTGAGAATTGTGAGCGGCACGACAAGACCAGCTTTATAATTTCTGACTGCTTGAAGAACAAGTTCCCGGCTGCGCAATTTTTTCTGAGCGTCTAGCTTATAGATTGCACTCTCGGAAAAATAACGCTGAGACTTGATTTCTTTGTGGTCAAAGTCAAAAACTTCGCCGGTTAATTCGGCCACAAATACTATAAGCAAACACGGGTCGTCATTATGTTTACCATGTTTGATGGCGCAAATTCCTTTAAGCTTAACTCCTCTTCCCAGCTCTTCTTGAGCTTCGCGCACGGCCGCGTCAATAAATTGTTCATCTTCTTCGCAACTACCGGATGGAATGTTCCACATGTCTTCGACATCATGCCAAACACAGTTAATACGAGCGCGTAGCTCCTCAACCAGTAGAAATTCGTTTTGGTCGTTTACAACAATTACGCCAGCACGAAACCAAGAATCACCCCACCTTTTGCGGTGCGCTTTAGTACAATTGAGCCGAAAAAGTTCACTACGATCTGTAATGATTTTTGGAATTTTAATCCGAGCGTGTATGCTATCTACCTTTTTGCAAATGTACCGATAAATACCCACTTTTTTCACCTCCTTTAATAATGGGTATAAATTAAAACATGCGGTTTACTCCAATGGAGTAAACCGCATTCGAATGCGCAGATGGTAGATGATCATTTTTTAACACCAGGCCAAGGGTTTATCTGGTTGATGTCTCTTTTACGTGACCTGAACTCATTGTAAACATTGATGCTGTCCATTACAGATTCCGGACTACGCAGGACACCAGCGTCATTCAGAGCCCGAATACCATCAATGGAAAATTTGCAGGTTTCGGAGATTTCCGCTGTCTTATGAGACTCCGGACCAGAGATACTTTTCATCAGATAGGTCGGCATCATGTATTTCTTCTCCCAACGAACGTAGAGGAGACCGAGTAGTTTAGCCGAGTGCCCTGTCTCCTCCTTGATTTCACGGGCAAGACCTTCTTCAAAGCTCTCATTCTGTGCGATACGTCCAGCCGGAATATTCCAGCCGCCGTCACCATCTGTCCATCCTTCTGAATCACATCTTCCGGTCTCAAGCAGCCACTTTTTAAAATTTTCGTCCTTGACTTTCTTGATGTTCACCCGAGACTCGTGCACCAGGAGCATTTTCCCAGTCTTATCATCCATGACAAGCGCGGCTGCCCTGAACCAGGGTAAACCATACTGGTTGATTGTAGGCTGCATGGCAGGATCGTATTCGGGGTTCAGACCGAATACATCAGCCAACCACTTGATAGCCTCATTTTTTAACTCAGGGAAGCAGGTTTCCGGTACAATAATTTTGGACATTTTTGTCCCCCTTTCTTGGCTTTTTGCCACAAATATTGTCCAAAACAACACACTACGAAATTTAATCATCTTTCATCTGTAAATGTGCTATTTCGGGACGACGTTACGCTCATAATTTTGAGGAACATCGTCAAAATCTCTCCTCCATAGAGGATTATTATCAATATAGCACAGAATTTTGAATTTGTCAATATGCTTACTGTGTTGACTTCCTATAACATTGCGCTATAATAAGGGTATGCAGATATTGACCGACCCGGAGAGGGGCGGTTTTTAGTTTTAGGAGACGAGTTAAAGTCATCTAACCAAGAAAGGAGAAAAATGGAAGGTTTAGATTTGAAACAACTTAGTGCAATGGTGAATGTGATTGCTGAGGAAAAAGGTTTACCTGAGGATGCCGTGCTTGATGTAGTGCAGATGGCGATTGCGGCTGCCTGGCGACGCGATAATGGCGACAAAGATATGAACGTGCGGGCTTTGCTTGACACTAAGACCGGCAAGGCTACGGTATTTGTGGAGCGCGAGGTGATTGAAGATGATGTTGCTTATAATCCAGCTACCGAGATTCCACTATCTGAAGCCGTTAAAGTGAAAAAAGATGCCCAGGTAGGTGATGTAATTGAAGAATCCTCTGAAGTGAAAGAGTTTGGACGCGTGGCGGCGATGACTGCCAAACAAGTGGTGGTGCAGCGCTTACGTGAAGCTGAGCGAGATGCAGTTTTGACGGCATTTGAGGATAAAATTGGCACTGTGATGACCGGTGTAGTAGCCAGAGTGGAGCCACGTGTAGTGCGAATTGACCTGGGCAAGGCTTCGGGTATTATGCCACGTAGTGAGCAAATTGATGGTGAATATTACACCGTAGGTGAACGAATTAAGGTTTATATTAAGGGTGTTGAACATGACGATACGCGAGCACAACTAATTCTTTCGCGTGGGAATGCAGAATTTATTGAATATCTTTTCCGTCAGGAAGTTCCAGAGCTAGAAAATGGTTCAGTGGAAATTCGCGGGATTGCACGTGAAGCCGGACGTCGCACAAAGATTGCAGTGATGTCAACAGTACCAGGCGTGGATCCAGTGGGGACTTTCGTGGGTGGACGTGGTATGCGCGTGCAGGCGATTATGAATGAAATCGGTGATCGCGAGAAGATTGACATCATCAACTGGAGTGAAAACCCCTCTGAGTACATCCGTGAGGCTTTGAGCCCAGCTGAAGTAATGAAGGTGGAGATTGAAGGCAAAAAGGCTAAGGTTTATGTGACCGAAGACCAGCAGTCAATTGCAATTGGTCGCCAGGGTCAGAATGTACGTTTAGCTTCTAAGCTGACTGGATATGAGATTGATATCGAATTAGCCAAAGCCCCAGAGAAGAAAAAGCGCAAAAATGCGGAAGATTCCCTCTTGAACGCTTTGAATGAAGCAGATGAAGAAAGCCCAGCCGAGGGAAGTCGAGATTGACGGCGAAGAAGAAATGAGTAGCACGGAAGAATAGAATTCGTGAGAATAAAGATTGGCGGTACCCACTGGGCGCCGCCTTTCAGTTTTTTCAGATGGCAGTTTGGTGATTATAAATCAGTGTCAAGATTAAGCGGGCTATTAAACAGCACTACGGTTGTAGGGCAAGCCCCGATACGAGCAGAAAGATTGTCAAGGTGTTCTCCGTTATACTCGTCGGCAAACGTGCAGAAATCAATGATAATTGCATTTAGATAATAGCTAATATCTATAGCATCGCCAATGATTTCACCATGAAAATCTGAGTATTCACCATGTGCTAAATACAAATCGGTTAATGGTGTAACTAGGTACCCGCCCGTGCACACAACGCCATTCTCATCTTTAGCAGTAATCGTAATTACGCCGGTTTCGCCTGCTGCAACCATATCCGGATAACTAACATTAATCGCAATCTTGTGCCCATCACCCATAAAGCTAATAGGTAAGGGTAAACTGATGCGATAATTCGTGTTAGCAATCCAGCGACTACCTTCTACCGGTTCTACCCAATCGAATGACGAATGTAAGCTTATACCCGCTTCTGTGCGAGACTGCACATCCAATTGAGCAATATCTTCTGCCTCTTTGTAGAACCGCATTTCATTCCCGGTGAGTCGATCCTCAAAGCTGTCATCAGATTCTTCTGAATCAGTATTGCTAACGATAGTTTCCTTTTGGCAAGGTAACAGCCCTATCTTATTTACGGTCGTAAATAAGATAGCCATGGCTATCATTCCACTGATAAAACCTTTGGTAAATCTGCCTTTGGTTACCTGTACTTTGCTGTTCTGTGAATTCATCATAATTATTCCTCCTAGAATTTAAAATTAGGGGAAATCCAAAACTACCGATCTGGTAATATACTACTGGATAATCCCCTCAGTTATCAGTTACTTTAATTTTAGCACAGATACTTAATTTTGTCAATAGTCTTTATGGTTATTTTGGCTAGTTTTGTCAAATAGTTTTATATAATTTTTTGTTCGTTAGTCAATATGAATTATGTCGCAGTGTTTGCACAGCTGTGGAAAAGTGGAAAAGTTGTGTTCGGTTTTTAGAGTGCGATGAATAGTTACTTCGTGCGCAGCGGGTATGTTAATTTGACAACTACTACTGGCACTTTAAGATACGTTGGTCAGAACGGTGGTTGGTGGTCGTCGCACGGTACTGCCACTACTGGTGCGCATGCTCTCGACTTCAATAATACTATTACTCATCCGTCGGCAGGTCCGAACAGTCGTTACCACGCTTTCCCCCTCCGCTGCCTGAGTACTGTATTAGGGATGTGAGGAGAGGTATGATGAGTCAAATAAAGTTTTTCGGTCTAGTCGGTGGGCTGATAGACAGCACGATTGGGGATATGATGTGATTTAGCTAGACAGCCAAAATGGTGACACCAGCTCCGGGGGGAGAAACTGAATGTCACCATTTTGGTGGCGGGAGTTGGATTTGAACCAACGACCTTTTGGTTATGAGCCAAACGAGCTACCAGGCTGCTCTATCCCGCGATACGACTTAATTATACATCAACTATTTGGATAATGCAATAGGTTTTTCGTTCCCTTGCAAGGCAAAATAGAGTAATGGTGGTAGAAGGTAGATTTGGAGGGCGTTGGGGAGGCCGGAGAAGAATTGTAACGTCACAAGATAGGCAACAATAAGCGATAATAACAGCGGCAGGGCGGGATGTTGCCAGAAGGTAGAGGTGGGTTTGGTGGTGGCGCTACGACCATCGACAAATTTGGCTGGGAAAATTTGAGGGCAAAAGGCGAGAAGGAGGCTGAAAACAATCAAAATAATACCGATGAGGCCGAGCTCAAGCAGGAGGCTAATGGGCTGATTTTGGACGATTTCTTTAGGTGTGGTGATAACTTCAGGGAAGGCACGGTGCATAGCAGTGCCAGCGGAGCCGAGACCGACACCAAAAAGGATGCTATAGCGATTGTAGTTTATCACCGTGTAAGAAGCACAGGTGTCGTTGAAAAATGAATTATGTGGGCAGTCATGCCCGATACGAACCGTCCTGAGATTGGCACCAGGAGCAGCAAACCAAGTTTGGAGAGCGATAGAGTTAAGGCCGAGGCGAATATTGGTAGATTCGGCAATGTAACCGTCAAATTTAGGCTCTTCCATTCGCTGTGCTACCAGAGAAGATGGGTGTTCTGTAGCATATTCGCGGAGAGCCTGGTTAACTTCTTCACGAATAGTAACTTCTTGCGGGCGCAGATCAATAATACCGAGTGAGAGCTGGTGGATAGATTTAGTAACGCCAGAGACAAAAGTTTCGTGCGTGGGACCAACAACAGAGAAAATTCCCTGAGCTATAAGCGTAAAAATAAAGGCAGTAACTGGTATAAAGATTAACGCGGGGCGAAACTTGTGTTGGATAATGGTAAAAATGAGTAAAATGACTAAAGCAATTGCGAAAGCGTAAATTGCGCCACGAGAAAAGGTAAGGAAAAGAGTGGAGGAAAATAAGAAAGCCAAAATAGCAACGGTGGCCACTCGTATTTTTGGTTTTGTTAACATCCACAATGAGCTGAGGGTGGGGGCAAGGAGGAGATTACCCATGAACTGGGGTTCAATGGCAAAACCAGAAGGATGTGGAAAACCAAAAGTTTGCGAAACGCAGCCGACGCAGAGTAAGGTATGTTCCCTGGCAATGCCACAAACATCTAAAATACATTGCCCCCAGCAAACCACACAGATAATGATACTAGATATAAAGAAAGCTTTGAGTAAGGTAGGACGAAACTTGGACGGTAGACCAAAAAGTGGCGAGAGATAGACGATAGCAAAGATTGCAAAAAAGAGTAGCCAAATGATTCCAGCTGTAAGAATGGCGCGAGTATGGTTGGACGACCAAAAAATAGAGAGTGTGGCATAGAGTGGAAAGAGAGAGAAGAGGAAAAATTTACGATCACTAATCCCTCTATACTGTAACCCAAAAAGCCCTACTCGACACGCTTGCTCCGACCCGTCGTTACGGGCGGAGCTGCGCTCGTTCCGCTCCCCGTTGGTCGCGGATGGTCGCTTAAGGGCTTTTTGGGTTAAAACCTTAAGTTTTCTATTAAAACTAGGTCTGCTACAGGAGACCATCCCTACAAAGGCAATTATATCAAATATTACTAGCCAAATAAGGGGGAGAGAGAGTTCAAAGTTCATGGAGGAATTGCTGCCAAAACGAATCACTGGGTAATACGAAAAGAAGAGAACGGCGGGTAAAATATAGAGCAGGCCAAAATACAGTTTGCGGAGGGGTTTCATGGGTGCTGTACTCCAGATTTGATAATTTTAGTAATTCCCTGAGTGAAATTTTCTGCAGAAAATTTCACGGCTGATTGGCTAACTGTGGCGGAATGAAATTTTTTGGAGCTGAATTCATGCAAAGCTTTGGTGAGAGAATCTACGTTTTGTTTGGCAAAAAGTAGACCATTCTTCCCTGGTAGGATCATGTCACGACTACCGCCTTCAGCAAATGCAATGACCGGGCAGCCTGCGGCTAAAGCTTCGACGGGAGCAATACCAAATGGCTCAAGGCTGGGAAAGATATAAGCAACCGATGATTGTAAATGCTGGGCTAGTTCGGTGGTCTGAACCCAAGGGATAAATTTGATAAGTGACGAACCTTTGGCTAGACGAACGAGATTTTGACGCTCTGGGCCATCACCGATAACTGTAAGCGGTTGCTGAGTTTGGAGACAGGCCTGGATGGCGAGGTCGACACGTTTCCAGGTGACTTGGCGACAAGAAATTACAAAACCAGAACGTTTTTTAGGCTTTTTGGGAACAAATTTATGATAGTCTACCGATGGATAAACCACCTTAGCTTGGCGATGATAATATTTTTGGATTTGGTCGGCGGCATAATTTGAGATGGTAACGAATTGATCGGGCTGCTGGGCAGCGCGATAGTCAGCTTTTCTCAGAGGCTTAACCAAGATTTTGAGACCGAGACGAGCGAGCGGATTCAGAATGCCAAAACCAGGATTTTGGAGATATTGATCGTAAAATTGCCAGTAATATTGCGTGGGAACATGACAATAACAGAGGTGAAAGGCGGACTGGTATTGACTTTTTGAGCCATGTGTGCTATAATGAGGAGATAGGGTCTTTTTAGTCTTAACACTTTTAGCTTCGGCACCAGTGACAGAAATAACTAAATCGTAATCGGATAAATCCAGGTGCGAGAAATAGATTTGGCGAAAAACGCCAAGAAAACGGCGCAGACTGGCAGGAAAAAGGTTAAGCCAGCCAGTACGAACATCAGCATCATGAAACCAATCAATTTTTTTGGGACGGTATTGCGAAGTGTAGATTGGTGCATGAGGATAGAGATGGTGAAGCTCGAGGAGGACTTTTTCGGCGCCGCCGGGAGTAGTAAGCCAATCACAAACCAGAACAACTTTCACTTTGCTCCCCTACGGAATAATACTGCGCCAATGGTGCGGAACATGATACGAAAGTCCATGCTAAGCGACCAATTCTGGATATAATAGAGATCTAGTGCGCGGCGCTCGTCAAAAGAAATATCTCGACGACCAGAGACCTGTGCGAGACCAGTAAGGCCAGACTTAACTGACAATAAGAGTGAACGGTCGCCATAGTGATGAAGTTCGCCAGGGACTAAAGCACGAGGGCCAACGAGAGAAATATCCCCACGCAGAACATTAAATAGCTGTGGTAACTCATCTAGTGAACTAGCGCGAAGAAACTTGCCAAGTTTGGTGATACGAGGATCGTTGGGGATTTTATCGCCGTTTTGACGATATTTTTTAATCAACTGCGGTTTACCCATTTTGGTAAAAGCTTCTTCAGGAGAAAGACCGCTATATTCAGGCTTCATAGAACGGAATTTGTAAATCTTAAAACGACGATTGTAACGCGAAAGGCGAGTTTCGGCATAAATAACTGGCGCTTTGGGGTCGGCAATCTTTTGCATAGTCCAAATAATTCCCATAGGAACAGCGGCAATGATGAGGGCGACGATACTAAAAATCACATCGCAGAGACGTTTGACGACTTTGGCTCCACCAGCTAATGGTGTGATATTAACTAGGATTGCTGGCGTGTCTCCGATAAGTTCAAGCTCACCCATCTGGGAAGTGAGCATGGAATTGGATGGCACAAAGTAGTATAAAAGATGGCGCTCAATTGCTTGGCGATAAACGTAATCTGTGTGACGATCATCGGTTTGAAAAATAACGTCGGGTTTGGCTTTGCGTAGGGCTTCTTTGAGTGAAGAATACTGCTTGCGACGCAGATCCTTAGGGATGTATTTAGCAGCAGAAACCACACCAGCCAGTGTAAAACCAGATTCGGGAAAAGCAGCGATATAGTCAGCAAGATATTCGGTATTTTTGGTGCTCCCTACAATTACAGCTCGTAAAATTGCGCGTTTGCTCTTGAGAATAAGTTTGCGTATCATACGTACTAGCCCACGGAAGGTACATAGCAAAAGAAAACAAGAAATAACAGTATAAAGAGCCAGGATACGTACTGGGAATAGATCGACCAGCATGAAAAAATCGTAACTAATGATCGCCATAACGCCAACTACAGACGCCAGGAAGAGGCGACCAATTTCTGACCAGCGATTACGGCTGAGAAAAATAGACTTACGATAGAGCCCAAAAGCGGCCAAGATAATGACATAAATGGGCAACAATAACAGAAGTGAAGCGACAAATTTCCAGGGCTCAGATTCAAAATAAAAGGGTCGTTGATCGAGGTGAGTACGCATAAAATATGCTAATAAAAAAGAGAGGCTAATAGCAAAAGCGTCGCCAAGGATGAGGCAAATCCGGAAAATTAACCCAAAATCTTTTTTCATAGCATAATTATAACATACTGCAGGAAATAACAGATGTGTGATAGAATAAGAGTAGAGATTTTGGAGGTTTTATGAAGAAAGTAAAAATTTTATTAACCGGTGGGACAGGATTTATTGGATCGCATACAGCGGTAGAGCTGATTGAAGCTGGGTACGAGGTGGAGATTTTGGATAATCTCTACAATAGCAAGATAGAGGCATTGGATCATATTGCAGAAATTACTGGCGTACGTCCGAAATTTTATAAAGTGGATATTCGAGATAAGTCCGCAATGAAGCAAGTATTCGCCGAGGGTGAATTTGACGCGGTAATTCATTTTGCTGGGTTGAAAGCAGTGGCTGAATCAGTAGAAAAACCACTAGAATATTATGAAGTAAATATCGGTGGAACAATAAATTTGTTAGAATGCATGCAAGAACATGGCGTGCATAAGATTATCTTTTCGTCGTCGGCGACAGTGTATGGAGAGCCTGATTCCCCACTTTGTGTGGAGAGTTTGCCGGTGGGGCGAGATTTGGCTAATCCTTACGGTCGCACGAAATACTTTATTGAAGAAATTTTGCGTGATGTGGCAGTGTCAGATCCGAAGTTTCAGGTGACGATTTTGCGTTATTTCAACCCGATTGGAGCGCACGCTTCTGGATTGCTGGGCGAAGATCCGAATGACAAACCCAATAATTTAATGCCGATTGTAATGAAAGTAGCAGCTGGCGAAATCTCAGAATTGTCAATTTATGGCAACGATTACGACACACCAGATGGAACCTGCATTCGTGACTATATTCATGTGGTAGATTTAGCTAAAGGGCACGTGGCAGCGGTGGAGAAAATTGGGCAAGATGAGCAAGTACAAACATACAATCTGGGCACTGGACGCGGGTTATCAGTGATGGAGATTGTGAAAGCGTTTTCGAAAGCCAGTGGCAAAGCCTTGCCACATAAGGTAGTGGGGCGCCGAGCGGGAGACTTAGCGGCTTTATGTGCTGATCCGAGCCATGCTGAAGAAAAATTAAGTTGGAAAACTAAACTGACGATTGATGATGCAATGCGTGACACGATTAATTATCTGCAAAAGCAGGGCGCAAAATTAAAGTAGGGCTAATTCCCTTCGTGCGCAGCGGCGGGTTTAATATTGGTGATATATGGGGAATTGGTCTCTATGGTCATGCATGGTCGTCAACGCCATATTCAACGGCTAATTATGCACGCTATCTTCTGTTTCATGGGACTGGTTTAATGCCGAACCGTTTTGATAATCGCTGGTACGGTTACCCCCTCCGCTGTCTGAGTACTGTATTAGGGATGTGAGGAGGAATTATTGTTGAGCAGCAACACAACGAATTGCTACGGGATCAGTAAATGGTTCATCGGAAAACCACGCCGTATAGCTGTTTATATAAATTCTGTCTGTGTACATTGAACTGCTGCTTTTTGCTGTACGCGAAGCATAATCATAATTACCAGAGAGGTAAAGCGGGGCATTAGCATTGGGTCTGGTGGGCATATTATACATATTAACCACCAAATTATGTAGACTTCCAGAGATATTGCCATTAGAGCTGCCGCCGAGTGGTAACTTCCAGCCTTTCGGGCAAATACTACTAGAATATTCTGCTCCATTAGCGGTGGCTGATGTTTGCGAACCAGCCAAAGCAATTCCGGCAGAATAAGTCATATTATCAGCACTCGTAATATCGGAAGGAGGTGTCCATGTAGTAGTGACATCGCTATCAGCTGAAGTAAGCGGCGTGCTTTTAGATAATCCCAAGGTCAAATTTTGTTGCATCCAGCAATTTCCATCTTTTAATTTTGCTACCTTGTATTTTTTGCCATCACGGTAGTCTATTAAGATTTTGCTATCACTATCGTTTGACCAGATCTTGCTAGCAGCGCAAATTTCTGGTTTGATATCTTGCATATAGTATAAATCGTTAATGGAAACTGCTTGAATTGGGTTTACCACTACCGAAAGCATTATAGAGCCTTTGTATAAACCAGCGGGTAAACTAGTATCAATCATGGTACCAAAGGTAATCTTATATGACTGCTGAGTAGATGAAGTGCTGGTTGAAAGAACCTCGGTGCTGGTATTAGATAATGGCGAATATTGATCAGTGTCGGTGGCGATATCATTCCCTATGTGATAGCCCCAAGTATTAGGAGTGAAATTTTCCATAGTGGTCTTAGCAGTAATCGTATTGATTTCTTTGGTACCAGTACCGCTGGTAGGCTTCAATGCGGTTCCATCTACAGTATTGAGCAAAACTTTGAGTCCATCCCTACTATTAGTGGCAATATTCAAATCTGCAACACCCTTATTGAAATTCCCTGTAGATTTAGGGACAGCTTCAATATCTACTTTCTCTGATATTGCTACGGAAACTACAGGTTTCACCCAAATACGAGTTTCCGTATTAACATTTTCGGTGGCAAGTACGTCCTCTGGATTATCTGAGGTTTGAGCATGTGTCGGCTGATTGATTGGAAAGGACATTGCTGCTACTACTAAAAACAATAAGCTAATACTGACTTTGCCCCAAAAATTGATTTTCTTCTCCATTATTCCTCCATTTTGGTAACAAAAAGTATGGTATCACTCGCCTATACTTTTTACCTTAGATTTATATTGTTTTAGCCACCTCTGGTGTCGCCTATATTATATATGCAATCTATCTCACCAAACTATAAGGCCATGTTTGGGTACGTGAAGGAACTATCGCCAATACAAAAAGCGACACCGCGAGGTGTCTAAGCCGTTCATAACCATTTACGAAGAATTGATTATTTACGCGATGCCGCTTAAATGCAATTCTCCTATAAATGATTATTCAAAATGAACTTATCCAAAAATTGGCTATGATTTGACTTAGACAATTCTATTATACCATAGTTTTGATAAACACAAGAGTTTTATCTAAAATATGCGTAGATTTTCCAGGCGATTTTAAAAACTGGCAGCCCTAACAAAAGGGTACGCATTGCAAATTGGTCGCGATGTGTAGAATTGGGGTTTTTGAGCACCCAAGTTCTATGCTCACGCAAATACTGAATGATTTCCTGTTCAGTCTGGCGAAATTTAGTGCTTTCTATTGAAGTTGGCGTGATAAGCACCATCTGGCGCAAAATACTAAAACGAGCGTGCATGCGACGCAGATTAGTGACGTCTTGCAAACTGGGAAAATTCTGGTCGATCTCATCACACATTTGATCGGTTAGTTTGATGAGATCGAGTTTATTAAAGTTGAAGGATTGGTGAATGATAGAATAGGAATTTTGATAATAATAGTAAAGCGAAGTGGAAGTATAAGAAATTTGTGGGCATTGCATGATGAGGCGATAGGTGGTACCAACGTCTTCGTAGAGTTTGCCTAGTGGGAACTGGACGGTTTTGAAAAGATCACGGTGATAGAGTTTTCCACAGGCAGACATAGTAAAGCCATCTTCGAGCAACATGCGACGAAGGCATTCTTTGGTGGTGAGAGTTTGTTGGTTAACATTAGTACAACTTTTTGGCTCAGACTTGCTGTTTGGTGTAATTTCGGAGAAAGCGCAAATACGCACGGGTGTATCTGGTAAATTTATAAGCACCTCTAGCATGGCAGGAGCGATAGTATCGTCGGAATCAACAAAAGTAATGTACTCCCCCTTAGCGATTTTGAGGGCAGCATTACGAGCACTTGATAAACCGGCGTTCTCCTGGTGGATAACGTGAATTTTTTTGTGCATTTTAGCAATCCGATCGCAAAGCTCACCAGCACCATCGGGTGAACCATCATTGACGATAATAATCTCAAAATTAGGGTAGGTTTGCGCCAAAATGGAGTCGATGCAGCGCTGGAGGGTAGATTTGGTGTTGTAAACTGGAACAATGACAGAAACATAAGGAGAACTAGTTTGACTAAAGGCATCATCGTAGCCGGAAGCAGTATTTTGGCTCAAGGAATCGGCTCCAGCGCCAGTCCGCACGGGGCTGTCGCTCTTCGCTGCATGCGTGCTCGCTCTTTTAATTCCTTTTACCAAGGTGTTGCCTTTCATCAAAGCTGAGACTTAAGTTCATCAAATTTGGCTAGGGCGGCGGCGATAGTCTTATCCATGTCATAATAGGCGTATTCACCAAGGCGACCACCGAAGATAACTTTGGCGTCAGCCGCCGCCCGCGCGCGGTATTTCGCGAGTTTAGCGCGGTCATCGGCCGTGTTTACTGGGTAATAAGGCTCATCGCCGAGGTGCCAAGTTTTACTGTATTCACGGACGATGACCGTCTTACCAGAATCTGAAGCATAGGCTGTATTTGCAAATTCCGGACTATTACGCCGCTCGGGATGGAAGTGTTTGAATTCATGAATACGAGTATATTTTGGCTCGAGGTCGGCATAGTTCATTACCGGACAACCTTGAAAATCGTCCACGTCCAAAACTTCTTTTTCTAGATCAAGACTGCGCCAACTGAGCTCGCCAAATTCATAATTATAAAAGCGGTCGATTGGACCAGTATAAACTGTAAGAATGGAATTTTTACGCAACCGCTGAATCTCTGGGTCGGTAAAATAATCGGTCTCTAAACGAACTTCTAGCTTGTCGCCACAACTATCTACTATGTTCTGGAACCAGGCAGCATAACCATCAACAGGCAGACCTTCATAAGTATCTTGAAAATAGCGATTGTCGTAATTATAACGCACTGGCAAACGCTTAATGATTTCAGGGGAAAGTTCTTCGGCGGGGGTTTGCCATTGCTTAGCGGTATAATTTTTGATGAAGGCATCAAACAAGGGTTTGCCGATTAGCGAGATTCCCTGTTCGGCTAAATTTTGAGGGTCAGCTGGAGCGGAGGCGGCTTGTCCAGCGATTTTAACCTTAGCTTCATCTGGAGTATAGGCGGTTTGGAAGAATTGATTGATAGTACCGAGATTGATAGGTAGTGGATAAACCACGCCGTCATGGATGGTATAGACTTTGTGGACATAATTCGTAAACGTTGTAAACTGGTTAACATATTGCCAAACTTCTTCAAGTGAAGTATGGAAGAGATGTGCGCCATATTTGTGACACTCGATGCCAGTCTCTGGGTCGAATTCGGAATAGCAGTTACCGCCAATATGGTTTCGCTTATCAATTAGCAGTACACGCTTACCAGCAACGTTAGTGAGACGTTCGGCAATGGTGAGACCAAAGAGACCGGCACCAACGACTAAAACATTGTAATTCATAGAACCCCTTTCTTCATTTAATCCCATAAACCCTCGTAGGCCTTGGCGACAGTTTCCGGATTACCTTCAGTGGCAATTTTACCTTTTTCGATTAAAATGGCACGATTGCAGAATTGGCGGACATTATCCATGGAATGAGTAACTAAAATTACAGTCTGCTCGCTACCTTTGAGGCTAGAGAAATATTTATTGCACTTATCTTGGAAAGCAGCGTCACCAACGGCCAGGACTTCGTCCAAAATTAGAATATCGCCCTTGGCGCGAATAGCGATAGAGAAAGCCAAGCGAACCTGCATGCCAGAAGAATAATTTTTGAGTTTGGCGTCCATAAAAGGCTCGAGCTCGGCAAATTGGACGATTTCTTCATACATAGCGTCCATTTCTTTGTGCGAAAAGCCGAGCAGTGCGCCATTTAAATAGACGTTTTCGCGGCCGGTTAACTCAGGATTAAAACCAACACCAAGTTCAATGAAAGGTACTAATGTACCATTAATTTCGACACTTCCCTGTTCTGGGTAATAAATTTGAGCGAGAATTTTGAGCAAAGTAGATTTACCGGAACCGTTGCGGCCCACAATACCAACAAATTCACCTTTTTTAATTTCAAAGCTAACATCGTCGAGGACTTTTTGTTCGGTGTAGCCCTTGACGCCCTTGAGCCAGTTAAAAATAGCTTGTTTGAGTCCAGCAGCGCGTTCAGTGGGTAGACGAAAGCTCTTGTGCAAATGACTGGCTTTGATGGCGAATTCCGTTGAATCGGATGATTTTGTATGTACATTGTCCATACAATGTGTGCTATTTGTATTACATTTAGTAACTTTTTTGCGCGATTTAGACATTTAGACCTCCTCCGCGAAGCGTTTTGAGCGTTTTCGGAAAAATAGTGCAGCCAGTGCTAAAACTAGAAAAACAAGTAAAATTGGTATCATCTGAAGTGAGCCTGGTAGGATTTCCCACGCAGTGATAGTCTCGGTGGTAATTAGGTTATAGCGTACATCTTGGATAACTTGAGTAATTGGGTTAAGCATGATAATGCGGGCAGCGGTAAGACCAAAACTGCCAGATTCAAGCACCATGGATAACGGGTAAATAATAGGTATAGCATAAAAAAGTGCTTGAATAAGAACATCCCAAATAGAAGTGACGTCGCGGTATTTGACATTGATAGCACCAAGCAAAAAAGAAATTCCTAATGAGAGAGTATAGAGCTCCAATACGAGAAAGGGTACAACAAACCAAGACCAAGACGGGCTCACGCCATTGATAAGTGCAAAAATTACCACGACACACAGGTTGATGGCGAGGTTAATCAGCGCGGTGGCGGTAGCGGAGACTACCACAATATATTTAGGGAAGCTGATTTTACGCAAAAGATCGCCACGTTGGACGATGGCTTGGATCCCCTGCCCAGTGCACTCTGTAAAAAAGCTCCAGAGCACGGTACCGGTCAGCAAATAGACTGGATAATGCGGGATATCATTGCCCATGCGCAGAAGCTTGGCAAAGACAATATAAAGAATGGCAAAAGTGAGCAGTGGGCGCAAAACTGCCCAAAGATAGCCCAAAACTGAACCTTGATAACGAAGTTTGAAGTCAGTTTTGACTAGTTCTCCAAGCAAGATGCGATTCTTGCGACAGAGGATGTGTGGAATTCCCATAACTTCTACCATTATAGCACAATCTCGCTAGGCTTGGGGTATGTTATAATTATAAGAGAGGAGAAAATATGAAGAAGAAAGTGGCCGTCTTAATCCCGTGCTATAACGAAGAGCAAACGATTGAAAAGGTGGTAAAAGATTTTCGAGCAGTATTGCCAGAAGCAGAAATTTATGTATATGATAATAATTCTACCGATAAAAGCGCGTCTCTAGCAAAAAAGGCAGGAGCAATCGTGCGCCAAGAGGTGCGGCAAGGCAAGGGCAATGTAATTCGAGCGATGTTTCGGGAGATTGATGCCGATTGTTATCTCATGGTAGATGGCGATGATACCTATGATGCTCAAGATGCAGTGCGAATGTGCGAAGATGTGCTTTCAGGTAAAGCGGATATGGTGATTGGTGATCGGCTTTCGGGGGCATATATGCAAGAGAATAAGCGCAAATTTCATAATTTCGGCAATGAACTGGTACGTTTTTTGATTAATCGACTATTTCACAGCAAAATTTGCGATATTATGACGGGTTATCGCGCATTTAGTTATGAATTCGTGAAGGGATTCCCGATTTTGTCGACTGGGTTTGCGATTGAGACCGAGATGACGATACATGCTGTAGATCGGAATTTTAAGATTTCTGAGATGACGATCGGCTATAAAGACCGCCCAGAAGGTAGTGAATCAAAACTAAATACTTATAGTGATGGGGCGCGGGTGCTATGGACGATCATGGTGCTATTTAGTGAATATAAGCCTTTGATTTTCTTCAATATAATGGCGGCGATAGCTTTGGCAATGGCAATAATTTTGGGTATTCCTGTGCTCAGTGATTACGTACAGACTGGATTAGTACCAAAGTTCCCTTCGCTGATCGTGTCAGGGATTATGGCAGTGATTGCTTTGTTACTTTCGATTACTGGCGTGATTTTGAACGCCGTGGCAAAGAAGCACCGACAGCTGTTTGAGCTTTATATGTATTCGGTGTATGCGTCACATAAAGAATTAAGCCGATAAATACTGGGGCTAAGATTACTACTGGATAAGCATAGCGGAAGATCGCGACTGGTGAGAGCAAAAGGGTGAGGTAGAGCCCAAAAACGAGGCTAAGTGGCAGGAGTAAGTTATATTTTTGCCGCATGATGACATAACCGATAGTAAACAAAAGTAGTAGACCGTAAGTACCGATTGAACATATTGTTGAGATAAGTGGGACTTCCATCCAACCACCGCCAAAGACGAATTTTTCGAGCTGGTGCGTGAGGCTAGGGCTAATTGTCTGAGCAGTGACTGGTTTCATGGCGGGGTGATCCGGGGTGAGAAAGGCAGCAGTCATAACGAATCCAGGGTAGTTCATAAAATCGAGATTAATACGAGGGTCATTGTAGTTTTTGTTCGGATACCAATAACCAATTGAATTAAGCAAGAAAGCTTCGACATAATTTCCTGGATTTTTGAGACCGATTTTAGCCCATAAGGAGATGTAGCCACCGAGATCTTTACTAACAACTTCAGGGCGGAGTGAAGCTTTAGTAAAATCAGAAATTAGAGGATACTGCGGATAAAGCTCAAAGCCAGCATTAAGATCGTAATAGTCTTTGAGAGAGGATAGTTCATCAGTATTAAAACTGTCTGGGTTGGCAAAATAGGCACGGGCGAGCTGTTGTGAAGGGATACTGGAAATTTCTTGAATGGCGGTGGATTTTTGGACGTGGAAAATATTTAAAATTGGTCTGCTATAAATGAAGTAAACTATGACCGTACCTACTAAGGCAAGAAACAGGGTTTTGCGTGGTCGTTTGTAGAAAATGGCTACGAATAGAAGCAAAATAATAAGACAATAAACACCGTTATTACGAACAGCACACATGAGTAGGCTAAGGGCGACTATTTTAGTCAATGTAAAAGGCGAAATGTTTGTTTTGACATTTAGAGATATTTCTGCGAGGTTGATTGTCAGCAGAGCGAACAACCCAGTAAATAAAACGTCTTGAGCTGAACTAACAGCTATAGTGCCAAAAAATGGGATAAGGCTGAAGAAGATTATACTGAGAATATAGATAAGTTTGCTATGAGAAAGTCTGCTAGCAAAAGTGACAATACGTGCCTCGACATAGCAGACAAAACAAGCCTGCACGAACATTGCGATTGCCATACCAGCTTCGAAATTACCGAAAATTGCTTTCCCGAGATCAAGGAAACCAGCAAAAAGATAACCATAAAGTAAAGACCAGTGCGAAGTGATGATGCCAAGCGAGATCTGTTCGTTTTGAGAAGCCATATCGTAAGTATAAACTCCGGGGAAAAGAATTATCCAAATGACTATAGTGCTAAGAAACACGCAGCCAAGAGCGATAAAGAAGTGTTTGCGCTGGGGGGCAAAATTGCCAAGCTTGGATTGATTGAGTAGTGAAATAACGGTAGAAACGAAAGGATAAATAAAGAAATAGGCGCCGAGAGCCTTGACGATAGTAGTGAGTTGCCAGACAATGTCATTATAGAATTCTAATTGCCCGCCAATAATCATAATGATGGCAAGGATACTGGAAGCAATTACAGTAAAGATTTGTTCTCTGCGCGATAGTGCGCTGGGTTTAAAATAAAAGATTATAAGACCGAAGAAAGCCAGCATCGGCAAGAAGTTGTTGGTGCTGAAGGTGGAATTTGTGAAACTAAACTTGAGTAACTGTGTGAAGCCCAGAGTACCCAAAAGCGCTAAGATGACGGTCAGAATATGACGATAATACTTAAGCTGCTGAAGTTTAGTGAAAATTAGTTTATTCATATACTGCGATTATAACATACTTCGTATGCTACGATTCTCTAGAGCGAATTAAGAATTTTTTGGTGAGTTTGGGGGCTTTTAGCATCATTTGAGCCAATAGCCAATATTTTGGACGGAAAGCGGAACGCTGGAGTAATCCGGAAGACCTAGCAGAACGAAGTTCGGATAAAGTGATCTGGTAGAACTCTTGGGCAGCGGGCGCAGGTAAGCGGAGAATGTTCCAAAGGTAGTTACCGAATTTGACACCGACGATAGTAGGAGCAAGGTCAAACATGAGTTGGTGCTCGCGCAAAAAGTCTTCGATGCTAGAATATTCTTCAACTACGCAATTAAGTTTGCTGGGACTCTTACTAGAGGAATTAGCATTATCAACACGATAATGTAGAAAAGCGTCAGTAGTAAGAATTACGCGTTGTGCTAAGGCCAATGTTTTGATGTTGAACCCTAGATCTTGATAAGATGCTCCGGGTGTAGGAAGAAACTCAAGGCGATTGTTTAATAAAAATTCACGCCGATAAATTCCTGACCAAATCGCAGGGGGGAGATGAAAAACAAAATGGTCCTGACAAGGATAGATGATTTTACCAGTATCCTTGGGGCGAATAACGGCGTTTTGGTGATTCTGCTTATTTTCTAGGAAAAAGTAATTAGATTTAACAATGTCAGCGTGATGCCAGTTAGCGAGTTGGTAAAGTTTTTCAAAAGCGTTAAGCTCAAAATAATCGTCTGGCTCAAGGATAGCGATGTATTCACCGCGAGCAAGTTTGATTCCCTGGTTCATACTATCACCATATCCTGTGTTGGGTTTGTCGAGAATTACGATACGTGCGTCTTTACTGGCGTATTCTTCAATAATTTTTAAAGAATTATCGGTAGAACCATCGTTAATGCAAATAATTTCAATATCTTGCAGGGTTTGGTTTACTAAACTATCTATGGCCTGACGCAGATATTTGGAGGCGTTGTAGATAGGAACTAAAATTGAGATTTTTGGCATAATATATTTATATTATAGCATGGCACAAAATGCCAACCTAATAAAGACAGATTTGGAGAGTGGAGCCAGAAAAACGAATCTGATCATTATTGAATGCGCTCCAGTCGTGAGATTGGCAATAATTTTTCCAGTCTTCGGTGGGGTTTTGCCTCTCAAAACTACGCTTCGTCCAGTAATTAAGCGAATTAATATCAGACCATTCAGTAGCATAGCTGGAAATATTGCCATCACCAATCTGAAAAATTCCTGAATAGGAGTAGCTGATACCAGCGTCAGCTGCGGGCATAATGGTAGTAACCTCTGTTTGGTGCTCAGCTTCATATTCAGCAATAAGGCTAGCGATTTGAACTGAACGATATTGATCAATAGCGGTTAATTCATAGTGGTTGATACTAATCGTATTTAAACGGTAAAATTGCACAATTAGTAAACTAAGGCTGATAAATAGTAATGCATAGTTAGTGACTTGTGGTAATCGAAGAAAATGAGTGGAAGAAGTACTTGAGGACAAGATAATAGCTAAAAGTATGCCTGGCAATGACGCAAAAGCATATGCTGTGCGTGGAACTATCCAAATTAAATCAGTAGATTGCGTAATTTGCGGAGCGACTGCTGCCAAGATAATAACGACGGTAAGATAGATGAGCATGGCGAAAGTCTGTAGAGTTTTATTGGTAAAGAGCTGTCTATGATAAGTTAAAGTTCCTAGCCAAATGACAATTATAGCTATAATTGTAACTGGCAAAAGCCAGTTTGGTAAAATATCAAAAGTAGTAAACAACCCTCTGAGGCTGGTAAAAATTTTCTTTAATGAAGCGGAAAGAATAATTTCGCCACCGATGCGTCCAGTTGGAGTAATGCATTTGATAAGAATAAAGCTCGCCATTGCACCCACGGCATAAATAGCAACACTAATAGCAGTATTTTTGATAAAAATTTTGAAAGTTTTGGTCTGTTTGATAGTGAAAAGTGTAGCTAGAATGATAAAAATTCCAAGTGTTCCCTGGTAGCAAAACGCAGCAAGAATGCTGAAAACAAAGGCATATAATAGTGGACGCTTTTTGTGATCTATAAGAAAAGTAACGTAGAAATGGAGGGCGATAATGCAACAGAGAACGCCTGCAAGCATAATACCTTTCTCGACATACATGAAAAATTCAATAATAAACGAATTAAGAATTATAAGCAGTGGTAATATAAAGCTCCAAACTTGGTTGGCAATGAGATGTTTACGAATAAGCTCCCCTAAAAGGTAAAGTGCAGTAGTAAGACTAAAAATAGCTAGGAGAAAGCTAAGAAAATTGGCGACGCGAATGCCAAACCCGAGTATTTTAAAAACGTACGCAATAAAAGCCGTGAAAGGGCGACCGCTGCGCAAAAAATTAAAAATAATTCTGGCTGGGTCGTATGAGATATCGGCATAAGTGTCGGTAACAAAATCAAGTTTCATAAAAACGCTGAAGAAGAGTAAGGCTATAATGAAATATGCCCAAAGACGACGATCATGCAAACAACGCTTGAGTATAGAAATAACTCGTGACAACATTTGTGTTAATTATAGCACTTTACGCGTTGGACGAAAATCTTTGATATAATGGTGTCTAAGTTATGAAGAAAGAGGTGATTGAACTATCGGTTATTATTACGGCGCACGATGAGGGGTTGCTAGCGCATAAAACTATGTTAAGCATTTTGCGAGCACTAGAGATCTCAAGGGTAAATAAATATGAGATTATTGTGCATATTGACTGCGGGACAGATGATACTATCAAATATTTTCAACGTTATGCCAATAATAAACATTTTAAGATTATTCAGAATTGCTTTGGTGACTTGGGAGAATCACGTAATGCTGCAGTGAAGGTAGCGCGAGGAAAATATGTCCTATTTCGAGATGCTGATGATTTAGTATCTAATAATTATGTTGCGGAAGTACTGAAAATATTACGCACACATAAGGAAGACGTAGTGGTAGGAGTACAATATTGTTTGAGCTTTTGGGATTGTACCGGCAAGTTTTTGTTACAAGAATTACCGGATTCAACCACACGTGAAGAGAACGCAAAGTTGATATTTGGCGTAAATCCTTGGGGTTCGTCGTTGGCTGGCAAACGTGAAATTTTTTTGAAACATCATTATATCTCCACTAAGGATGGATTTGGGCATGAAGATTACGCTTTTAATATTGGGCTGATGGCAGACAATATTCCATATTACAGCGCCCCGGGTACGGTGCTTTTTTACCGTCGCAAAAATAATTCTTTGATCACGCAGAATTCTGGTAATCATGTAACTCAGCCTTACAGCGAACTTTTTGATTACAAAACTTGGCAAAAGTATGCGGAGCCTAAAGCATTTATTTGGGAACAAGAGTCCAAAGAGAAAAAGGTTTCGTTGTTGAAGAATATTTATCAAATGGCAAGACATGATAGTAAAGCTTTCAATGCGTTGATTCAACCAGTAGCAACCTTTGTACGTAAAGTAACTGGGAAAAAGCTAATAGAAGATGGAACCACTATACTAGCGCCAAAAATTCCTGATGCGGTACTGAAAGCCTGGAAAGAGCAATCTGATATCGAAATGCAACTTTTTCCCACAAAGCATTATCAAAAGTGTGGCTGGCTGGAATATAAACTGGATGCAGACCCAGCGAGATATCTGAGTCATGAATATTGGAAGTTATGCCAGCAGATTAAACATAAACCGGATTATATTTTTATTGTTCCTTGGATTGTGGCTGGAGGGTCAGATAAAGTGATGCTGAATTACATCACAGCACTACGTCAAATACACCCGGAATGGAAGATTACCGTAATTACAACTTCAGATAGCCAAAACACCTGGAAGGAACGATTGCCAGAAGAGGTTAATCTAATTGAATTTGGAAAGACTGTAGCAAAAATACCGGACGAATATTGCAAAGACATGGTGATGACGCGATTGCTTATCCAGCTTCAGTGTAAAAAAATCCATATCATTAACGCAGTTTATGGATATGAGTGGGTACAGAAACATTTAGAACTAGCAAAGACACAGTTTGAAATTTACGTATCATTATTCGCAGACGGACAATTTACGGATGGAACTGGTGGTTGGTGGGGATATGGCGACCCATATCTAGCCCGGATTTATACGGCCGTAAAAAAAGCGTTTACAGATAATCAAAATTACGTTGATAAGTTAATAAAAATGAACGCATTTGATTCTGAAAAAGTATTGCCGATATACCAGCCTATTGAAGTCCCAGCAATTCGGCATAAAATTAAAACTCATTTTAAAGACGATAAATTAAGGATTCTATGGGCAAGCCGTATTGTAGCTTCTAAAAATCCTGAATTGGTGGTGAGAATCGCGCGAAAATTAGCCCCCGAAAAGTACCAGATAGATGTATTTGGTCGGTTCGACGAGGATTATACAGATTTTAGTTTTCCAGAAGACGTTGCAACATTAACCTACAAAGGCGAATTTGATGGTTTTGATTCCCTACCAGTAGATGATTACGACGTACTGCTTTATACCTCGTATTCAGATGGTATGCCAAATGTGGTTTTGGAAGCGGCAGCGACAGGGCTACCGATAATTGCTAGTAATGTTGGAGGCGTAAGTAATTTAATCAGGAATAACGAGACAGGGTTTTTGATCGATAAAATTGAAGACGAAGACGAGTATATGAAGATTTTAGAAAAAATACATCAAAATCCAAAGGTACTTACCACAATAACTAATAATGTTACTCAATTATTACGTAAACAACATGATTGGAAAAAATTTCGTCAAGTTGTACGGGATGAATTTTAGAGCTTAGTAAAACGCCACCTCTGGTGTTGCCCACCGTGGGATTGCCAGAGAGTGATATTATTGCCATTAGCCACACCACCATTGAGGTCGACGACTTTAGTCTGTAAGCAAGCAGATGCGAGGCGATTATATCCATTGCCATCAGGATAGATATACCAGCGCGTACTGCAAGTAGTATTATTACTTTGTAATTGTACATTATCGCCATCAGCAGCATTCTGACTTGCTAGACCAAGATAGCGCTTGGTGAGCGTATTATAAATAGTATAGCTCCCATCATTAGCATTATATGTAAGCTGCCACTGTTGGTTTTGCCCACCGTGGGATTGCCAGAGAGCTACATTAGCACTATCTTTATTGTCACCATTGATAATATCAAAGGATGCAGTATCGGATAGCCGTGAAGTAATCAAATAGGTGCCGTTAGATAATGCAGGAGAGGCTGGCTTGATTGCCCACTGTTGGTTTTGCCCACCGTGGGATTGCCAGAGAGAAATCTTAGTGCCATCGTGGCCTGTCTTACTATTATAATCAAGGACGTATGGTACAGAACAGAGAGAATGTAGACTGTAAGCACCAGATTGGTTTTTGATGACCTTCCAACGTTGAGAACATGCGTCGTTAGCACTCCAAATAGTTATGGTAGTACCGTTTGATGCATTATTCCCATCAATAGCTAAACGTTTACCGGTGTAAAGATTAGTAATAGTATAATAATCTCCTGAAGCATTATATTGGAATTGCCAAATTTGGTTGTCTAGAGTTTGATGTTTTCGCCAACTAGAGATAGTCGCACCGTTAGTACTGCTTCCACCATTAATGTCAAGGACTTGATTTTGATTAATTACAGAAGCAATGTGGTAAATACCATTATTGATGGTAGGGCCAGAATAGATGCTCCATTTCTGGTGCAGTCCGCCGTGCGTAGTCCAGAGAGCAGCATTACCATTAATATCGGTATCAATCACATAGCCAGCAGAGCAAACACTTTCAAAAGTAAAATACCCATCTGCAGTTTTGTAGAGTCTCCATTTGGTTTCACAACTATTGTTGGGCTGAGATAGTTGAATATTTGTGCCGTCGGCAATACTGCCGTAAGTCGATAAGACCTGTTTGGTAGAGAGATTAGTAAGAGTGTAATATCCGGTAGAAGAGTCACGCTTAACTTGCCAGCGTTGAGCAGCATCATTAATATTTAAGGCAGTAAGTTGCGCATTATTACCAGAGGTACTCAGCAGGCTGCCGGACAATTTAGCGCTGATAAACCCGTATTCTCCATCCGGTATTACTACCTGTTCGCCATCCACCGCAACCTGAGTGCTGCCAAACCAATCAGTGAAATAGAGGTAGAAGTTGCGATTACCGTAAGCTGAACAACCATCACCAGCACCATAACCAGCAGCTAACGCCGCAGCATTGGGCTGGTATGGAGTATAGCGATATAGGGCAGCAGTGGCGCGGTTCTCAATATAAACTTCGCTGCGACCACAGCTAGAATTTGGATTGTAACCAATGTAAACGCCTTTTTTCTGCTCTGGGTAGGCTGAATAGCCGTGATCTAATACATTGCGAAAGAGCGCCGCGGCGTTGCGCACTTGATTCTTAAAACCATAGTATTTAGTATTACAAGCAGCGGTATCAGGGCAACCGTAGCCAGTAGCCGAACGATACTGGCGAGTGTTGGGGTAGGTGTCACTAATTAAACTCTGCTCTTTTTCGAGTAGCACCAAGAGAACCTGAGGATTGATTCTATAATCTTGGGCGGCTTGGTAGATGATTTCGGCAGCAGTCTGCCCTTGACCAATTTCTACGCCATCGCCAAAGCGCTCTTCTGAGAGGCAGACAAAATGCCCGTTTTCGAAATGCCAATCAAGATGTGGGTATTGTTGTTTAAGGCTTTGATACTGGCTATAATTGCGGTTGTTGCAAGGATTTTTCCGTGTAAGGAAAGCCTGAATCTCATCTTTGGTCATAGCATTATAATTCCCCATCACAGCATCACTAATAATGTTGCCAGGCTTGAACCCGCTAAGTGAGGCTGCTGATGAGTGTTGCATACTACGTGCCGCCAAAAACGATAATGTGGAAACCATGCAAAAGATAAAGATTACCAAAACTAGGCTACGATATTTGCGCAAATCATCAATAGTACTTTTAACGCTCATAGTTCTACCTCATCAGTAATAATTCCCTGTTTGCCATCGCCAGAGAGATCAATTTCGATTTTATAAGTACCAGAGGTAAAACCAGTAACGGGAATTTCAAAAGCATCACAAATGGAAGCAGTAACATCAGGCATAGCGTCGCGTGAGGCGGTATAGACAGTCTGTCCATTTGCATCTTTGAGAGAAATCGTGCAGTAACCTGGAGCTTGCAAATATTGGTCAATAACGGCCACAATAGTTAGAATACCATCATCAATGCCCTTACGCGTAAGCGAACCGGTAAGACGCTCCAGTGTATTGGGGTCTTCACCCTCGTATTGCGTGGTTTTGTCAGGCTCTTCTTTGGTGGATTCGTCTGGTTTATCTGGCTTGGGGGTGGTTTCGGTATCGCTTGATGGATTTTCATCAATCGGCACATCAACGGTAGTAGTGTCAGGCTTAATAAAAAGCAAAGCTAAAACTACAGCCACAGCCATAGCTAGAAAGAAAATAACGACTACCCACGGGCGCTGGTAAACGGGCACACGGTGGGTACTTTTGTGTTTGGAAGTTTTTGTTTTGGACATGATTTTTCTCCTGATTCCAGTTTAACAAAGTTTTCTCAACTGTCAAGAAAAAGTCTACGTTTTTGTTGACTTTTTTAGCAATGTGTGTTATAATAGAGAGATAGGGCTCAGAGGTCAAGGCCAAGGATTTTGGCGGCTTCATGAAGTATAGTTCTCTCTTGTGGCGTAGCAGTAATGATGGTCTGGCGGAATAATTCGACTGTCTCTGGATGAGTAAAGTCAATTACCTCTAGTGAACGGGCGGCGCCTGGGACTTTTTTGAGCGCACCCTTAGCACAGAGATTATCAATATGCTCAGCTACCGCCGAGACCGAAGATAAACCTAATGCCGTCATGATTTCGCGGTAAGTAGGGGAGACACCGCGCGTACCGGTAAAATCATTGATAAAGTCAATAATAAGCGCTTGTTTTTTAGTCAATTTAATCGTCATATGTTATAATTAATTATAGGTTAAATTTGAAAATAGGTCAATTTAGGGTTAATGGGTAAGACAAGTATTGATGGTTTGGCTGTGCGAACCTCTAGTCCGAGGAGGGTTTCGGCGGCGGCGAGCTCAAAACGGATGGTGGGTGATATTGTAGTACCGGCTCGCCGCCGGTCGGCTGCGCCGCGCGCGGAAGATGAGCAACCCAAAAGCCGTTCACGTAGCAGCGCGGCGCAGCCGGAGCGCGCTCCAGTCTTGGACGACTTTACTGATGACCTAGTTGAGAATGATTTTGGCGCAGTGGATGAGGCGGCTTGGTCGGAATTACTGGATGGTTTCGGCGATAACAAAGCCAAAAGTGAGGATTTGGGATTAGAACGACGTATTAAAAACAATTCTACCCGTCGGCGTGATAACGAAGCTGAGGAAGATGACGAGCCGCCAAAATCATCTCGTCGTGATAAAAAGAATAAACTATCAAAAAAGCGCCGCTTTAAAATCAAGCATCCGATATTTTTGACGATTGTGATTATCCTAGTGGCTTTGGGTGTAACGGGCTTTGTGTGGGGAGATAGTCTAATCTCGCGCATTACTAATGGGCAGTCTGGTCTATTCGGAGCAATTGGTGCGATGATTTCGAATGAGATTCCCTTTGAGACAGACGCTAATGGACGTACTAATGTCTTAGTATTTGGCACTGAGGGCTTTAACATGGATGGGGCAACAAATTATATTGATCGTGATAGCTCTGGTACACATGATGGCGCCCAGTTAACGGATTCTATTATGATTGTAAGTTTTGACCAAAAGACGCAAGATGTGGCTTTGCTAAGCTTGCCGCGAGACCTGAAAGTGCCAATGGCTTGCTCGGCGGGAAAAGTGAATGAAGTCTATTGGTGCAACAACCAAAACGGTACTAATGAAGAAGCTGGAGCTTTGGCACTAGCGGAACAATTGCGACAAGTGCTGGGGATTGAGTTCCAATATTGGGCACACGTAAACTGGGGAGCACTAATGGACATCGTGGATACATTGGGTGGCGTGACGGTGACTTTGGATGAAGACATTAACGATAAAGGTCACACTGGAACTGTGATTCAGGCAGGCGTACCAACGCATATTAATGGTTTGCAAGCGGTGGCACTAGCACGAGCACGTTACGGAACTGCAGGCGGAGATTTTACCCGAGGTAATTCGCAGCAAAAAATTATGGAGGGTATTATCCAAGAATTATCTACTAATGGAGTAAATATTACTGAGGCCTTTAGTCTCTTGAACATCTTGGGCGATAACTTGCGATCTAATTTTTCGGCGGATAACATCAAGGCGGGAGTGAAACTTTTATCATCGTTTAATCCAAGTTCAATACGCAATGTATTACTGGTGGACTATATTAATAACGTATACCATGTAAAAACAGCGATGATTAATGGTATATCTTATGTGGTGCCACAAGAGGGCGCAGGCAATTATTCTAAGATTCAGGGTTTTGTGGCACAAATGCTAAGTAGCAATCCGGCAGTGCGTGAGGGTTCACAAGTAGCTGTTTATAACGCAACGGATACTGCAGGGGTGGCAAGCGCGGAACAGGCTGCGCTAGAAGCAGATGGCTACGCAGTGAGTCATATCGGTGACAGCGCAAATGAAAATTGTACTGAAAAATACTGTGTATACGCTTTGAATAGCGAAATGCCAGCCACCCAGGCGGCACTAGCAGAGCGCTACGGAGTAGAAGTAAGAAGTGGGGCTGAGTTACCTGGAGATATTAATCCTGGTCTAGCAGATTTCGTGATAATTGTTGGACAAGCGGGAGAATAAGAATAATATTACTAAAACCTGGTCTTATAGACCAGGTTTTAGGATTTTCCACCTCTGTTAATGTCTAGCCCAACTTGTAACTCAATTACAAGTTGGGCTAGAGTAATTAGTCTTTAATTTTTTCGATAACTAATTGGCGCTCACGGCCTTCGCCTTCAGAGTGGGTGGAGATATCAGAGTAATCTTGAGCAACCTTATGCACGATACGACGGTCGGCAGCATTGAGGTTGAGACGACGTGACTCACCGGTCTGACGGACTTCACGAATCCATTCTTCGGCTTGTTCGGCAATACGCTCAGCGCGCTGGCGCTTATAATCAGCAACGTCGACATTTACACGAGTGAGTTCAGCCTCGCGACTAGTAAGAGCCATAGAAACAATGTGTTGTAAAGCGCGTAAATTATTGGCTTCACGACCAATTAAGAGTGAGTTCATAGACGTAGAAGGGATAGAAAGCTGGATAACCTCATCATCAACTGTAGAATCTACGGCTACATTCACACCAAAGAAAGACATGAGGTCTTCAAGGTATTTGGTAGCGAAACGAATTGATTCATCTTTATTCATAATTAACTCCTTTTCTTACGACTTTTGCCCAACCCACGTTTTTTGCTCTTGGCAGTAATACGGGTAACCTTAGCACCACCTTCTGCTTTGACAACTTTTCCTTCTTCAATTTTGTTGAGCTCTTTGATGATTTTCTTGTCGGCAGCAATCTCCATCTCTGATTCACTGCGTGAGAGGACGAATTTTTGCTGGAGACCTGTCATCAAGTTACTCACAAAATAATAGAAGACTAAAGCTCCAGGAAAGTTAATCATCAAGAGCAACATCATGATAGGCATCATCTTGGACATTTGGCCTGACATCACAGCATTAAGCTCGGACTGGTCTGGCTCTTTGCCGTCTGCAGCCTCACGCATAATCTGGCGGAAAGATTTAGATTTACCAGATTTGCTAGATGGAAGGTGTTGCCGAGAAATCCAGTACTGGGTGAAAGCAGAGGCTAGGGCAAATACCATCATAATCAAAGCGCTAACCGAGGTAAAACCTGGTCGTACGCTGAGGTCAACAATATTAAAGAGTTTAGGTTGGAAATCATAACTTACTACCGCAGTATCAGAAATTTTTTGGTTCTTTTCTTCATCATTTAAATTGGAGTCGTTGCGGATGTTTTGGATAGTCTGTTGGTAAGAAAGATAGGGTTGTTGAAGCTGAATAACTTGGTCGACTTTATCAATTTGTGCAACAAAAGAATAGGCACGTTTTTCTAGATTGTCAGAAAGGTTGGGCTGCACCATTACTCGTACAGCAGTATAAAGAGCAATAAAGATCGGTAACTGAATAACCAAAGTTAACATTGAACGGAAGGGTTTAATATTGTTGCGCTTATAAAGATCCATCATCTGGAGCGACTCTAATTGGCGATTACCGTTGCAATTTTTCTTAATCTCAGCCAGTTCCGGCTGAATCTTGCGCATGAGACGGGTTTGATGGAGCTGGCGCTTAACAAGAGGCCACATAAAAATTTTAACTAAAAGTGTGAATAGGATAATTGCTAGACCAAAATCTCCAACAAAACCATAGACCACGAACAAAATGTTGGTGATTGGGCGAACAATCAGCATGTCAATTAACTCAAACATACTGTTATTATAACATACTTGTAGCCTATTTCCCTAACTGACGATATTTTTTATTAGTGGAAGCTTTTTAATAATAGCTGTAATCCCTAGACTGATAAACAAAACAATGATCGTATAAATAATAACACCAATGAAAGAGATTATCAACGGTACTGAGGAAAGTGGGCTAGTATAGTACATAATAAAACCATTAGCCCAAGTGGTAAGTGCGTAAATAATCAACATATGAATTAAATAAATTCCTAGAGTGTTGCGGGAAATAGTGCGGAAGATAATGTTATCTTGTCGCCAATTGAGGCTGAGGAAAAAGATGGAGATAGTAGTAATAAGAGCAAAGATTGTGTCATAGCCATACCAAATGTTATCCCAAATCTGCCCAGAAGCTTTGGAGTACATAAGACCGAGACCAAACAACCCTAACCAGCCAAGAATTAGACCACAAAGTGCGATGAGGTTACGCTTTTGACGGGCTACTGCCTTAATCTTGTCAAAGTAATAGGCTACGACCCCACCTAAACAGAAGTAGACAAAAGTATAGCCATACATACCACGAAAAGGATTAAAAATATTAAGAAAGTTGGTATCGGTATAGATAATCCCCTGATGATTAATAAAGCTAGAGTAAAACGTCATAAGATTATTGAGCAAAGTGTTACCAAAAGTAATTATGGCGCAAACGAGCGTGAAGTAGATGAATGCTTGACGATGATGGTCGTAGGCAACCTTAAGAAGTGGGAAAAAGATATAAAGACAAACCAACGCCCCGAGATACCAGAGATGAGTAACGCCATATTTGAGCGAGGCAATAGTGTTGGAGAAACCATTAACGGCAAGCTGATCGCGATGTAAAAAGACGAGAAACGCCAATGTGAGAGCATACCAAAAAACAGCGATAAAAATAAACTTAATAATTTTACGGAAGTGGCGTTTAAGGTCAAAAGGACGGGTAAGTAAAAGATAACCATTAGCAAAGAAAAATAGCGGTACACAGACTGCAGTAATGGAGCGTAAAGCATAATGAAGATAAAATCCTACATTCGCCTCACTTAACGGCATATTTGCAATATGAGCAGTACAGTGACACAGGACTACGGAAAATATAGCAATGGTCTCTAGAAGGTCAATCCAAGCGATACGAGGCTTAGGGGTAATTGTGGAAGTTTTGGTCATTGAGTGAGACTCCGTTCTAAGAGTTCGTGAATCGCACGGCGTAATTCCAAAAAAGGCATCTTGGCAATAGATTTATTAAAGACTGCAAATAAACAATCTTGATAAGCGGTGAATTCTGGTAGTTCAAGCCGAATTGCTTCATAGATACGACGGCGAATACGGTTACGCCCAACCGCAGACTTAAGAACTTTTTTGGAGACTACTACGCCAAAACGCTGTTTATGATGAGTGTTGGGGGCGTAAACTAAAGACAAAAGTGGGGTACGGATAGTCTTTCCCTTTTGATAGACATAGCGTACACCACCGCGCGAATGAAAACGATAGTTTTGTGATAGCATGGTACTATTATAACAAAAAGTAATCACTTTTATCCTTTTCGGGACACACAGTCGTCTCGGCCCGTCGTTACGGGCGAGCCGCTGCTTCGTCCTCGCTCGTAAGCTCCGGAGATTCCCGAAAAGTACAACAGTGATTACTATCCAAATGTGGTATCGCTAGGCGGTAAGGCGGGCGCGACCTTTGATACGGCGGCGCTTGAGCACCTTTTGACCGGTCTTGGAATTGTTGCGCTTCATAAAGCCATGCTCGACTTTGCGTTGGCGCTTATGTGGTTGATAAGTTCGCTTTGGCATATAATTATTCTTTCTATATTAACAAATTCTTGTTCTAGTATACCGTAGATTTCCACTTTTTTCAAGAAGTTTTCCACATATTCCCTAGGTTCAAAGTAAAAACTGTGGAAAAGTCTACCCCTGTAATCAATGGTTGATATTATAACATACGGAAAACTGGGGTAAAAACTGTGGAAAAGTCGAAAAGAGTTTGCTATAATTGGGGTAGTTAAGGAGGAATGTCAGGGGTCATGTTTGATGTATGGAAAAATGTTTTGGCCGAAGTAGAGCAGTCGATTCCTCGTGAACAGTATTCAACTTGGTTTACTGGTACAGAATTAGTAAGCATTGATGACGGTGTAGTGACGATTGGTGTACCGAATGTCTTTAAGATTAAACAGCTAGAAAAGAAATATTTTGGGATTCTACGGGATGCGTTTTTACATAATAATGTAAATGTAATTGAGATCAGATATATTGTACAGAGTAATGTTAAGCCAAGAGTGCGGGCACGTGAAATACCAGTGGTGTCAAGTGCTGCCATGGTGCCTACTCAGGTTGCGCGTACAGTTGATAATGACCGAATATCAAGCATGAGTAAATCTTTCCAAACTGGCTTGAATCCGCGTTATTCCCTAGCAAATTTTGTGATTGGATCAAACAATGATTTAGCTGTAAGTGTGGCACGAAATATTATCGATCAGCCAGGTGGTAGTTATAATCCGTTTTTCTTGTATGGTGGACCTGGACTAGGCAAAACTCACTTAGTGCAAGCGATCGGAAATGAATTATTAGCTAAAAATCCCAAGTTAAAGGTATTATATACACCAGTATCGAGCTTTTATTCGGATTTTATTAAATCATTACAGAATAAAAAAAGCGATGAGTTTCGGCAGAAGTTTCGTAAACTAGACGTACTGATTATTGATGATTTTCAGATGATTATGAATAAAGACGCCTCACAGGTAGAGTTCTTTGATATTTTTAATGAGCTTTATAATCTGAGCAAGCAAGTAATCGTAACGTCGGATCGGTTACCAAACCAAATTAAATCAGTAGATGAACGCTTGGCGTCGAGGTTGACCTGGGCAGGAGCATATGATTTGCAGTTACCGCAATTTGAGGATAAATGCGCAATTCTGCGCGCAAAAGCTGAGTTTAGTGGAGTTGAAGTAGAAGATGAGGCGATTGAATACCTGGCAGAAAACGTAAAAACTAATATTCGTGACTTAGAGGGCGAGTTTAATCACTTGTTAGCTGTAGCAGAGTTAAAGAATATGTCGCCACTAGAAGTAATAAATGAAGGATATGTGAACACCGCACGTAATCCACAGGCGAAGACTTTATCACCTAAGCAAGTTATTGAAAAGGTAGCAAAATATTACAATATGACGCCTAAGGAAATGTGTAGTAAAAGTAGAGTGGCACATATTAAAAATGCACGGCAGGTGGCAATGTATATGTTATCCAAGGAACTTAGTATGAGCACGCCTAAAATTGCCATGGAAGTAGGAGTAAAGGATCATACTACCGTGATGCATGGTATTAAAAAGATCGAGGCCGACCTAAAACTTAATTTTAGTTTACGTGACCAAATTGCATCACTACGAGAGAAAATTTATGGTTAATTTGACTAAATTTTATTGTAATTATATAAAAACCGAACATGTTGGGCTTGATTTTGTGGAAAAGTTGTGGAGAAATCTGCGGGAAAGTTTGTGGAAAGATTTGCGAAAAAGTTTCCACAGGGTAGTGGATTTTGAAGTTTTACACAAAAATCTAGGGATTTTTGCACGCTTTGAGGAAGATTGTGGAAAGTTTTCCTGGTGGTTTTGCACACTGGTTTTTATCTGTAAACGTGGTGGTTTTGCACATTTTCCACAAAGCTTACTACTATAACTACTAAATATATTAAGGAAAGGAAAAAGATGGAAATTAAGATTCTTCAAGAAAAATTAGCAAAGGCATTAAATACAGTGAGTCGAGTTGCTGCGGGATCGAGAGCAACTTTGCCAATACTAAATAATGTTTTAATTAGGGTTGACGATAATAAGGTGTCTCTTACAACGACGAATTTAGATATGGCAGTAGTAAGTTATTTACCAGCTAGTCAGAGTAAGAATGGTGTAATAACTGCACCGGCGAGACTAATGGCGGAGTTTGTAGGTAATTTACCACATGGTGAAGTGGTGGAAATAGGTGCTTCGGCAGATAAAGTGACAATTAAGGCTGGTGGGTATACTTCAACGATTAACGGTACGCCGGCTGATGATTTTCCAGAATTACCAGAAATTGATGAGAGTAAGGTAGTAAAGTTCCAAATGAGCGCAGAGGACTTTAAGGCGGGGTTGTCTCAAGTAATGATTGCAGCGAGTAGTGATACTACGCGACCAGCGTTAACGGGTGTGTATTTTAATACCTTTGAGGGTAGTTTGTATTTGGCGGCAACAGACGGTTACCGCTTGGCGGAGCGTAAATTTATTGAAAAGGTGAATAGTGATGTGATGGCAATTGTGCCAGCAGCTTCTTTACAAGAGGTGTTGCGTTCCCTAAGTGACGATGTGACTGAGATTGAATTATGGTTTGATGAGGCGCAAGTAAGATTTCGCTTGGGCGAGATAGAGATTACGTCTAAGTTAATTGACGGGTCGTTCCCTGACTATCGACAGTTAATTCCAAAGCAAACTGAGATTAACTTAGGGCTGAAACGTGATGAGTTGGTACGTATTACTAAATTAGCGGCGCTATTTGCGAAAGAAGTAGGCGGGTCGATTGTGTGTGAGTCGAGTGTGGAGAATAAGAATTTTTCGGTGGCTTCGGTGGCAAATGAGTTGGGTGAGAATAATTCGGCAATAGAAACCGAAGTGGATACCGATGGTAAGGTAACTTTGAATTCACGTTTTTTGCTAGATGCGTTGAATGTACTGGGTGATAGTGAAATTGAATTTGGGTTCTCTAATAAACTTGACCCAATAGTTTTAAAAGGTAAAAAAGATAAGAATTATATACATATTATTATGCCACTTAAAGGCTAAAGATAAGAGCTGACTTTTTCTTTAGAATGTTTTTATGATTATTAAGCGGGTGAAATTGCAGAATTTTCGGAGTCATGATGGGTTTGTGTTGGATTGTGATACGCATACAACAAAGATAGTAGGCGAGAATGGTTGCGGGAAGACTTCAATTCTTGAAGCAATTTATGAAGCGATGCAAGGGAAAAGTTTTCGGGCGGTAGATCGAGAGATTGTGCGGCGAGGTGATGAGTTTTATCGTGTAGAGCTGGAATATGAAGATGGCCGTAAAGTAGTGGTGATATTTGATGGGGATAAAAAAGAGTTTTTGGTGGAAGATAAAAGAACACGGCGCTTACCGAAAAAGGCGAAATATCCAATTGTATTGTTTGAGCCAGATGACTTAAACTTAGTAGGTAGTAGTCCGACGAGCCGGCGGAATTATTTTGACCGAGTGTTTGGGCAATTGTCTGAAAGGTATAGCCTAGCTTTAATACGATATAATAAAGCTTTGAAACAAAGGAATGAATTATTGAAACGTGAAGTAATAAGTACAAGAGATGTGTTCTCTTGGGATGTGTTGTTGACGAAGTACGGAGCAGAATTATGTAGAGAACGGAAGGAGTTTATTGAAGAAATTAACAAAAAAATTACAGAAGTTTACCGTTCAATTGCGGAAAATGATGACGAAATTATGGTTGAGTACGTAACTGAGGTGGAATCGGAGAGCGGATTTTTAGCAGAGCTGGAACGAAATTTTGAACGAGATAGAATTTTAGGACACACGAGTTTTGGCGTACATCGGGATAATTACGAGTTTATTTTTAATCAGACAAAAGCTGATGGATCGGCAAGTCGGGGTGAAGTACGTTCAATGGTGATTGCACTAAAGTTTATTGAGGCAGAAATGGTTGTGAAGCGGATGGGGCGTTCCCCAGTGGTGTTGCTAGACGATGTGTTTTCTGAATTAGATGAAGTAAGACAAAAATGCTTGGTGAGAAATTTTAGGGATAATCAAATTATTTTAACAAGTGTGGGCAAGGGGCGGTTATAGGGGTGGATGAAGTTACTATCCTGTATAAATATAGAAAAGCGTCTTAGAATTTTATATCATTAGGGGCACGGCTTGGAGTTTGTTCGGAGCTTAGGTCGTTATAGATTATAGTATAATCATCAGGGTTAATTCCCTCTTCTTTTAGCTTTTTGATGGCGGCTTCATAGTTGCCCCCAGTTTTGTCGTCTATAATAATAGTAACTTTATCGTTGGTAGATTTAGCGTTAATATCATATGAAGTGTATTCAGAATAGTTTTTGTCATAGTAGGAAATGCTTATAGGTAGGATTGAAAATACGGGATCATTGTATATTCCATTGGCAGTAAAACCATCAACACAATTAAAATTTTCGTAAATAATTTGTTCTTTTTTAGGACAAGTTGCCAATACTGGATAACTGATGTCTGCGAGATTAGGATTATTGGGGTTTGGTGACCATGTGACTTGGAAAGCATAGCTTTGTCGGAGTTCTTCAATATCAATAATAAAGCTATCTGTATAAATATCGGTGTTTTTATTATAATAACCAGTAGTGCTACCATCACGGACTTTAGCGCCAGATTTTGGTAACTTAGTGTCTGGATTGTTGTCAGAGACTATATTATATAGCGTATTAAAAATGGAGTCTTTGGTATTTGTAGAGAAGTCTTTATAATATTTTTCCAGGTTATTAACTTTGATTTGTTCACCGTAAGGGTTTTGACGGAAGACTTGTATCAAAGTGAAGATTAGCAAAAAGATAGCAGCAAAAATTGATAGTAGTATGATGATATGAATTGGCGTAAGTTCGGTGGGCTTTTTGGTTACAGATGAACTGGTCTTATTTTGTGGTGTAGTAGTGGCGGGTTGTAAGTTTATGTTGCTTGGTTGGAATTGATTATTCATTTTCGTAAATTCCATTTACTTTGTTAGGGTAAGCATAACGGTAACTACTAGTCATGAATGTACTGAGGGGCTCTTCTCGGGCTTTAATACCAGATTCACCAGCGCCACAGGCAGCCTCACCGATAATGATAGTATTAGTGTTGGTATTGATACCAAGTACTACTCCAGTATGGCCACAGGCCTTGCCGTTACACATAGTTGAACCGCTAGATGTACTAAATATGGCATAAACTTGAGGTGTGCTGCCGCCGTCTGTAAATGCGTATCCACCGCTTAGTAGACTACCGACAATATCAGCGCCATTACCTAATCCGACCGTAATATGGTTAGTAATGTAATCATTGGTATACATATTAATAAAGTAACGGGAGAAGGAGACGCAATTATTAGCTATACCACCGGCACAACTGTTGCTGGTCATACCATAAAGGGTTTTGAGGTCGGCGTTAGAAACGCCACGGACGGCATTTTTGTAAGCTTCCATGAATTCCTGAGCCTCTTGTAGATTCATGCCGTTAGCTCCAGCTTTGAGGCGACCGCCACCAGCACCAAGAATATAACATTCAATTGGTGATCCGCCATCAGTACCGCCAAGAGAGACATAGATTGTGTAAGCTCCAGGACGCGAGGAAGTGGCAGTGTCGCTCCATTTCCCATCACCAACATACATACCTGGCCAGTTAGGATTCATATTCGGGCTGCTAGGGTCGCGGGCAGCGTCATATTTGTTCATGACGTAAGGTGAACCCTCACCGGTATTTGCCGCAGCGCTATCGAAACCCAGAGCGATGGCTTTATCGATATAGCGACTGGCTGTACCGTTATAGCGGAAGAATAGGGTTTTGATGCCGGCTGGGGTACTTAGATCTAGACCAGAACCGTAATTGTTTGCTAAAAGACCTGCCATGATATCGGTTTGACGTTGAAATTCTTCGTCAGATATCTGACCAGCTGGTAAGAAAGCATTAGAATTGGTGCCACCAGCCGTGTAGCTATATAACTGATATGCTCCTTGTCCGTTGGAGGGGTTGGCGCGTTTCGCACTGTTTTCCATGATATGAATTGCGGCGATAATGCGCCAGTCAAAACCGTATTTTTGGGCAGCTTCTTGGTAAAAGGCTTGATTGGCCTGAATAGCGCTAGTGAGGGCGCCGCTAAGGACTTGAGCGCCTGAATAGTTGGAATTACTGCCAGGGAGACAATTATTGTTACCCGGAGTTCCGTTGGGGTTGTAGTAATAGATTTCATTTGTACCCATAAAATCTAAAGTAGAGTCATCGAGGGCTGCGTAGGCTTGAGTGGTTGGAGTTGTTAAAAGAACGCATGTAAAGAGTAGGATTTTTTTTAAAACAGTTTTGTTCATGCCGCATAATTCCTATTACGGATGTCATTATATAGAATATGTTGATTATGGCTGATGTATGTAGTGTTTTTGGGCTTGTAATTGTTTGGTGAAATTTCGTTAAAATTAGTAATAATTTCTGTGCTTGTTTTTGCAATAGTCTTTTCGCCCATAGAAAGGCGGGTATCTGGATTATACTCTTCAAGGAAGTTATAGTATTCAGCGATCGCAATGACTGTTTCAGCATCTTCTTTGGTAATACCGGAAATACGTGCGAGGTAGCCTGCTGGTGAATTGTCTAGAGGATGCTCCTGCTCGTATTTTTCTTCATAGGCGACTACTGGACTGGCTTTATCGCCATAAGCCCCAGACCAAGCAAAGATACGTTGGTCTTCAATATAACGCTGATAATATTTCCCTTCAGAATTCCAGAAAGTAGAATTTTTATCAGTATTACCGCATCTTTCACCAGTGGCCCAAAGTAGGTTTTCACCGGAGGTTGTTGAGTTTAGGATATCTAAGATGTCGCCCACGATTGGTATTGCGCCTAAGAAAGAATTTCCTTTTTCAAGATTACCTAATATATTGGCATCAACAATACCAAAAGGTGAATCACGGTTTGCGCAATAATTAATATATCGTGCAAGGTTGCTATCTTCTTTAACTTCACAATATCCGTCGCTATCACAATGATCTACTTGGCTATCGATAGCGTTGACATAGTCTTCGTTTGCTGGATCAAGTTCTATAGTGCTAGGGTCTGTTGTAGTGATAGGATTACAATAAATATCGCCAACTGCACCAATTTCTTTTAAATTAGAGCAGTCGCCAAATTGCGACATATATGAGTTACTGCTAGCGGCTGAGGCAGAATTCGTAAGTGAGGCGATTGCTGAGGAAGTAGTCCTAGTGAGCGTATTGATGTTTGTAATGGCTGCTGTGCTACCTTTCGCGCTAAGTAATGTTATCGGAAGAAGTTGGTAGGCAATACTACCGAGGAAAGTGTTTTTCGACGTAATATCAAAAGGGCTACGGTTAGCACGGTCGGCTTCGGCCTCTTGTGCGATAACCTCTTGGGTTATTTTGTTGTAGGCTAGAGCTACACTGTCTGATGATGGGGACTGTCCACTGCCAGTACGTCCGACACGAGTGTTGGCGGCTGAGCTACCACGAGCAAGTAACTCGCCAGCTGGAATTCCGGTAGTAGTTTCAAAAATATTTGTGAATAATGTTTTAGCAATTGTGGGAACAATAAAGCTTAGCGTAGCTGCGATTGCAATACCAGTTCCAGCTTGAATGGCTACGTCAAGTAGTACTTGTCCAATTGCAGATACTCCAAAAGTGCTGATTGTAGTGATTATTGATACAACTGCTGCTCCGGCTTGGATGCCAGCACAAGTATAAACGCTAGTGGCGTTCATATTGAGTGCTTTAGCTACGGCACTCATAGTGCGCTCAATAGAAAAGTTTTTGTTTGTATTGGAATCAACTGGAGCATATGCGAGCATCATTTGCATGCCGTTAGCTTGGACTGGAGCACCAGTGATAGTTTTTGCGGCGCCGTCTGAGGAATTGATATCTGGGAATGTACCATCGACTGGAGTAGTTAAAGTGTTTAAGACTTCATTTATAGCGGAATTGCTACCTTCGCCGTATTTCATTTTACTAACATTTTCCATATAATTCATAAAATAATTAATGGATTGATAGATTTCGTTGGCAGCTACTACGGCTGAAATTGTAGCTCCTACACGCATAGCGGTGCATGCGGCATTGGCAATACTAGCAGCCTTGGCGGCTTTTTGGGCTGAAGAGGCCGTACTTTCGAGGAAACTTTTAGCTTTTTGTTCGGCTTCAGGCATGCTACTATTAGATCGGCCATCAAGATCGGTAGGGTTCCTTTGTTCTAAAGTTTTGTCGCCTGTAGGGTTGCCATCCTCGTCAAGTATGTCAACCTCTTCTTCGTACGCATTGCGTACTGCTGATGTGTTGTTATCATACTCCGGTTCCATAGTATTACGGAACTTCTCCATATCGGCATCGGAGTTGCCGGTTTGTTGGTATCCACTAAAAATATTACGACTTATACCTAATTTTCTATAGAGTTTATCGGCGGATTTGTCAAAAAAAGTTGCAACACGGCCTTGTTTCGTTTTGGTTTGGACACTATCTGGTATAGCAGTAAAAGTTTTGGAGTTACTGCCATGATATGTGGTTAGGTGTGTGACGCGTCTAACGAATGAAGCATGTTGTGTGTCGGTGGCTTCGGTCATAAGTGATTCCATGGCTGGTGCTAGCAAAGAATGCGAACTACCCAAAAATGCTCCGCCGCCGACAAGGAGACTGATGATAACCATCATTGCAGCAATGCCGCTCTTTTTCTTGCTGAATTTACCCTTCCCTTTTCCGGTAAGGTTTTTGGTGAGACTTTTGCCGCTGACGTTGTTTTTCCATGAAGATTCAAAGGCTGGTTCTTTTTTAGAAATGGCGGAACTTTCGGAATTGCGTAGTAAATCTTTGGATTGGTTGGTTTTGCTACTGTCGGTGCTTTTTGGAGGTTTATTGCTACTATTTGTGATACCAAAATCAGGGCGAATATTAGCGCCCTCCATATCGTTGTATGGATCGTTGGGTGCTAAAACACTATTCCCGTTGGTATCATGCCTTGCCATTTGTCTATATTATCGCATGGGATAGTAATTTATGTCAATCTACTATCTGTCGCGATCCTCCGGTCTGGTAGTAATTAGGGATTCTTCGGTTTCGGAAGCGATAACTTGAATATGAACGTGGTTGGCGCCGGCAAAGAACAATCCTTGACCGACTGGGAAGTTGGCGAGGCGCTTACGCTCTTCGTCAGTAAGTTTGAATACATCAGATAAGACGTCGACAGCGGAAGCAGATTGTTTGAGTAATAATTGCATAGAGGAGTTAGCCACAATGGCGCGTCCCATTTTGCTACTCATAAAGTCTTCCACGTCTTGAGTAATAGTAGTGAGGCCAAGGTAGTACTTACGGGCACGTTTGGCAAGACTAAAGAGGAAGTTTGCGGAATCATCATATTTCATGAGCTGCCAAGCCTCATCTACAATCAAGAGACGGCGTTTTTGCTGAGCACGGACAACGTTCCAAATATGTGACAGAATGATGTACATTGCTACTGGGCGCAGCTCATCTTCAAGGTCGCGGATGTTGAAAATAACCATGGTGTTATTGATGTCAACGTTAGATTGTTGTGAGAAGATACCCGCAAAGGTGCCAGTAGTATATTTACGTAGGCGATTGGCTAATTGTGGACCGGTGCCGCCCATGTGCAGGAGGGTATCATATAGGTTGATGATAGTGGGGGGAACAGATTGGTGGGTGAGAGGGTCGCTAGTGATACCAGCACGAGCATAAGTATCGATGAGGGCTTGGTCGAGATCGGCCTCCTCGTTAGCAGTTAGAGCTGGAACGACTTGTCCGTTGGGTCCGATTTGATTACCACCGAGCATGAGGCGGAAAAGACCATGTAGAGTAACAAGGTTAGCGCGTAAGGCATCATTAGCATCTTCGTTATCAACCACTTTAGGTAAATCAAATGGGTTAATACGTACATCGGAGTTGAGGCTAAGGCGAATATAACTACCGCCAACGGCGTCGCAGAGTTTTTGATATTCATTTTCTGGGTCGATGATGATGACTTCGGTGCCGATCATCATAGAACGAACGGCCTCAAGTTTAACTGCGAAAGATTTACCAGCACCAGACTTAGCAAAGACGACGAGGTTGGCATTTTCTAGACTAAAGCGGTCGAAGATAACTAGACCATTATTGTGCATATTGATACCATATAAGATTCCCTTTTCCTGAGTGAGATCGGCAGAAGTGAAAGGAAAACTTGTGGAAATAGCGCCGGTGTTCATGTTGCGGCGGATTTGGAGCTGGTCGGTACACTGAGGCATAGTGCTGTTCATTCCTTGCTCTTGTTGAGAGCTGGCAACTTTAGAGAAAATCATTTGTTGCCCAAGTAAGGTTTCGATTTTATGTTGTACAAAGCCGAGTTCGTCGAGCGAATCAGCCCAGAGTGTGATATAGAGACCAAAACGGAAGAATTTTTCGGCACCGACTTGGAGTTTATCACGGAGTTCTTCGGCGTCGTTGATGGCGGCTTCTAGTTCAGGGTCGCGAACTTTACCTTTTTCTGCATTGACATTATAGCTAGCTTCGAGCTGGGTGACTTTTTTGCGAAGGTTCTTCATGACTACAGTGGTTTCTACAGGGTATACATACATAGAAACATCGAGAACTTCGTCAATATTAATGAGGCTAGAAATCCAGCCAGTATAAAGTGTACGAGGATAGCCATAAACATAAATTGTACGACCATATTTAGTACCGAGACGGAAGTATGAAGAATGAATTTCGATGGAGCTCGGAGAAATAAGGTCGCGGAGGGTATTAATCCCCTGTTCAAAAGCACGTTGGATTTCGGCGTCTTCGGCGGCTTGAGATTGGGCGGCAATGTCGGCAGCGGTAGATTGGGCTTTGGCGATTTTGGCAGCGCGTTTGGCGGCTCGTTTTTCTTTACTCATATGCTACTCCTTTGTTCCCTTTTTGACGTATGTAGTTGCTAGTTTGGTAAAATCGACTAATGGTTCGCGAACGGCGGTGTCGGGGTTGTTGAAGTTGTAGAAGAGTTCACTGAGCTCCTTAGTATTGAGGCGGACAGACTGAATACCAATCTGGAAGAGACCAGAAATAACGGTTTCAACGCGATTATTGAGCTCGTCGATGGCCTTATTATAAACATCGCGATTGATGCGTGTAACGTTTGTACCTTTATTTTTACTAAATGTCTTGAAGAAATTTTTGGTTTGCTGAACAGCGGCTTCGAGGTCAGCGGAAGCATAATATGGGATAACAATGAAGAATGATTTATCCATAATATTGGCTTCTTGGGCGAGGATGTCAATGAAGTTAATATAGTCGTCCATTAAAACGCCGAGGAGCATATTGTCATTGTTGCGACGCATCTGAATAAGGCGCTCGATATATGGTCCAATATCAACACGTTGGGAGCGGACGAGGATTTGGACGGTGAAGTTGAGGGAGTTAAGGAAGTTTTGGTAACTGTATTCTACGCCTTCGCGTTCAGTTTCAGACATAAGGTCGAAGTTGATGGATTGGCAAGCGACGACGGCGCGGAATGAACCGTCTTTCATGATAACGAGACTGTCGCGGAGCTCAGAGAACATAAGGGTAGCTTGGGTGGAAATTGGGTTTTCGACGATTTGCGGGGCGACTGGTGCCATGGCGGGTTGTGATGCTACTAGTGGTTGTTGGGGTGTGATAGGCTGCTGTGCTGTTGGTTGATTAGCTATTGGTTGGGCAGTGGGAATTTGGTTTACCATTGGTTGAACGGCATGTACTTGTCCAGCGAGAGCTGGATTTTGAGCCATAGCAAGTTGGGCTGGTACTCCTGAGGTGCCAGCTTGGGGGAGTGTAGTGCCATTGTAGCCTGGGCGAGTAGTTTGAGCAGTTGGCATTTGAGGTCGTTGCATGGGCTGAGCTACAGGATGAGCGGCGGCCATGGCACGAGCCTGAGCAGTACTGCCGTAACCTTGTGCTGTAGGCTGGCCTTGAGGGATTTGATTATAATTTTGTGGGTTCATATAGCTCCTTAGTGTAGTGGTACGTAGACCTCAGTTTCGTTTTCGCGACGGATACGATCGGCTTGTTGTTGGATGGTTTCGATGGAAAAATCGGGATTGTGAGCAAGGTTACGCATTTGGGCGGTCTGACTTGAGGTGGTGTCGGGTTGTACAATAGTATTATTAGTGTTATTTAGGCGGGAGAGTGGCTGAATGACGTGTTGGCTATTAATGATCGAAGGGATAGTGGGACGGCTAGTATTTGCAGCGGATTGCTGAATAGCGGCGCGCATTTGGTTGACTACTTCTTCGTGATGTTCTTGCTGCTCTTTAGTGATGAGATGATTAAGCCGGTTGGTGCCAGAACGGTCAAACATATCGATGGCATTATAGGCTTCAGCATAGAATTCATCACGCATGGGTGAACTGGCGTTTTTGATAGCATAGCCTTCCGAATCGACAATAGCGGCTAAGAAGGATAGACGGTGTCCAGCTTCTTCTTCGGTGATGTTGCGTACGCGATTTTCCTCGACTTTTTTGGGGGCAGCAATGAGGATGGTAGAGCCACTTTGACCGGTCATCCAGAAACGTTTACGTGGCTTAGTATAAAAAGAGAGGAGAGCGGCGAGGTAGGTTTCCATGGGTTGATCTTTTTTGAGAGGGAGTGCCATGATGAGGAAAAAGAAAGCAACCGGAAGTGGAATGATAGCGAGTAATGGAAAAATCTGAAAAAGACCAACGGCTGCTACAATTAATCCACCAACAAGCATGAGGTAGACAAATTGTCGAAAAGAAAATGGCCCGAGTAATTTATCGTCGGCTTCAACATCTTGCGGTACTTTATAGGTTGCCATGGTTTTATTTTATCATAATATGATAGACAAAAGCAAAATAATGCCCACCAAAATTTCACCTCCCTGTAGGCTTAGGATAGGTGAAATAATGGGAATTGTCAACACCTTCTGCAGAAGGTGGAACAATTATCTATAATCGATGCTGTCTAGAAGGTCGTTGATTTCGGTTTGCATGCTGTTGATATAACTTTGCTCTAGGTTGTGAGACAAGTCGGTGGTACCTTGCGAATTCGCGGTGTATGCATCTATCCAATTATAGACGATATCACTAGCAGCTCTGGCATGAGGTGCCAGCGTTTCGTTGGAGTAGAAGGCGTTCATGATTTCTCCGCCGAGGGCTTCGATGCCGGCTGCGCCGTGAGTAGCGAAGATATTATCAATGAGCTCTTGGATACTTTCTGGATCATTGACTTTTTCTAAATAATCATCGGTTTCATTGCCACGTTCTACAGCTTGGTTGAACTTTTGGAAAGCTTGAGCCATTTCCACGTAAGCTTCATATTTTCTCTGTTCGTTTTCGTCATCAAAATAGGTCTTTTTATGATTCCCTATTGGTACGCCGTCTCTGTTGTTTTGACGTTGACTACTAGAAGTTTGTGGCCCACTTGTGGTTTGATAACCGAACCGTTCGTAGACTTCGTTGCGGGCTTCGTTGAGTTTGCGTTGAATGGAATTTGGATCTTTGGCGTCCAAGATGTCGTTGCCATTCTTAGGTTTGAAGCGTTCTTCAAATGGAGCATCCGGGTCGATACTGCGGCCACAGACATTGGCAGCGGATTCAATCAAATCATAGAAAGCAAGGGTGCCATCTGGTTTTTGGCTATCAAGTACGGTTGGTGAAGGACGGCGATTCATAGAGCCGATGAGTTTTTGTAGTACTTCTGGCATGATGGCATATTTTAGCCAATTGCGTTTATCCTCAGTAGTGATATTTGGATCGTTGCGGTCGATTTTATACCAGTAGGCTTCACCGTCTTCTTTATAACCTTTGCGATAGCCGTGTAGTGGCATACCGTTAACGTTAGAATAGAGCTCTAGAGTGGCGTCAGTGAAAATATCTTCAAAACGATTGCCTGGAGTAGCATTATCGCTGAGACTATCAATGATTCGCTTCCACCCCTTAATAACAATGGCATCGTTTTGAAGGATTTTGCCAGATTTTGCAGCTTTCCAGAGACTTTCGAGTTCGGCGATGCGATATTGCCCAACTGAGGTGATGTGTCCGTTATTAGCCTGGGCGGTAAGCATGGCGGTAACGGCAGCGTTGTGTTCGCCGTATTTACTTTCGAGCATAGCGGCAGTGATGGTGCTGTGATAGCGACGTAAGATGCCAGTGCGATCTTGACTAGCATATAGAGCAGCTAGACCAGTATACTCAGATGGTTGGCGTTTGAGACCGATTTCGGTGAGATAGCGCATATTGATTGGATCGCCAATAGCGATATCTTGACGTAGAAGTTCTTTCATATAGCCAGCGTCATCGTCATAGACTTTCTGGATGACATCACCTTCATCATCTTTGATTTCCATGTAGCGAACTTTCTTATAATTTTCGCGTTGACCCTGGTCGAGAGCCAAGTAGGCTTCTTTAGTGATTTCTTTACCGCTGGTTTTGTGAACGGCAACATATTTGCCCCATTCGCGATGGCGTTTTCCAGGGAGAAGACGATAATCTGCGTCTTCAATAACTTGTCCGTTCTCATCTTCTTCGTAACCGTCATCATTAATACGAGCTTTATCAAATGTCATACCGCGAAAGTCGCTCTTACTATAACCGAATTTATTGGCAACCACTAGGGCTTCACGACGGCGACGAGTTTCGATTTGGACACTACGATCAATGACCTGGCCAACAATGGAGGCTTCACCCAGGTGGCCTAAGCTACTGGCAGCGCCACCAATGAGGCGGTTAAATTCATATGGGGAGCGTTCGCGATCTTTAGCAGCTTTGAGGTAACGATTGAGCAAATATGACTGATCGCCCATAGCGATGTTTTCGGCACGGAATTGTTGTTTGGTGGTGTCCAAGAAGGCTTCAGCACCTCTGGCGCTAAGACGTTTAGCGGCTTGACCTTTGAAAGTATCACCATATTCTGAAAGGTTATTGGTGTAATTCTGCTGAGCAGTAGCGGCAAGGGTTTTCTGAACGTCGGCCCGTTTGTGAAGACGAGTATGGCTATTGGCGTAGCCATTGAATAGGAAGCGACCACCTACTAAGGCATTACCTTTGGCATCGAGACCACGGTAAGATGCGGCGCGATTGTAGGCGCTAGTGGCAGCGCGGTTTTTGCGTAGGTCGGCGGCGGCAGCAGTGTCAAGTTCGCGACCAGTCTTGCGAGAGTCAAGGAAGCGGCGCAAGTGAGCGCCAGGCATGATGCTCTTGGCGAGATATTTTTGGCGGGCAAGCTCTTGGTGAGAGGCGGCCCAGCCAGCGGCGCCACCATGTATGGGGGCGCTGGCGCGGTGCAAGGCAGAGTTGATATTGCCAAGAATATTGCCGGACATCTTGAAAAGTGAGAAAGAGAGGAAGATGGGTAAGACTTGAACTATCATACCGATGAGCACGACAAAGAGGTTAGCTTCGGCACTGGCGATAATAGCCCAACCAGCGAGTTTGGATGCGCCAAAAAGAAAGCTAAACATAGGGTAAAAGAAGAGCATTTGGAAGAATAGGTCTTTCCACTTAGCGAACCACTTCTCAGTATTTGGCAGGAGATAGGCCAAAAATGCGAGGGGCGAGATCATGACAAGCATAATTATTAGACCTTGACGTAGGGCAATGGTGAATAGACCGATACCAAGAGAGATGACAGCGCCAATTAAGGCTAGGACGACACCCCAGAAGATGGCTTTGATGCCAGCAAACCCAGCAATGGCGACACCGAGGATGGCGCCACCAGCAGTGAGTGCTTGCGTGAAGTCTGACCAAAGGACGTCTAGATGATAGTCGAGGTCGGTATTTTGGAGGATTCTAGTTTGGATTCCGCCGAGATAGCCAGTGACACTACTACCGACGATATTGCTAATATCGACAGCGATAGAACAAATAACAAAACTGAGGTTAACTAAAATGATAGCAATGATAAGACGAGGCAAGACGCGCTTGACGCCGTAATTACTAATGCCAAGGCCAGTGATTTGCGAATAGATAACAATAATCATAAATATAATGAAAGCGATATTTGTGAGATCGCGGGCAACGCGCCAAACTTGAGTGATAGCGGAATCCTCGTCAGTGGAAATTGGCTGAACGACCAGAAGCTGTTCAATAAATTCATAAAATGAGTCAACGAGGTTGCCAATTGCGCGGACAGTAGGGCAAAGAATCCAGGCGACGGAGTCGGTTTCGTCACTGCAAGGATTATAGTCATCTTCAGACTCGGGTTCGTTCTCTTCTGGAGTGGTTTCTTCATTTTCATCAGCGTAGGCCGTTTGTAAGAATGGGTTGGATGTATTTTGAGTAGGAGCTAGAGTACTGGCAAAAGTGATGCCAAATGCTAGCACCATAGCTGATACGATTTTGAGAATCAGTTTTTTCATCTTATATACATTCCAAACAAGCCCAATATTTTGGGTACTCTGTAATTATAGCACGTGAGGGCATTATCGTCAAGAGTGAATAACATGATTTTTTGATAAAATCAATGCTTATGTTTAGTTTCTGAGAAGAAAGGGCTGATTTGGTGGTATTTTTGGAAATTTAGTGTTAAGATAAGGATATGAAACAGAAGATTTTGGCTTTTTTTGTGACAATATTGACGGTTTTTGGTTTTGTGAGTTTTATGGCGCCGACGCCGGTGGCGGCAGAAGAGTTTAATTGTGGCGCTCCAGAGTTTTTAGGGTTTAAGCCATGGTATGCAAGCTTGTGCACTGGGGATGAGCGAACTGATGAAATTAAACAGCCGGAAAAAGAGGCTGAGGTAGTAACATTTATTTGGACAGTAGTGTTGAATGTCTTGTATGATGTATTTTTGGCAGTGGGATATTTGGCGATTGGTTTTGTGATCTATGGTGGTTTCTTATATATTATGGCGCAGGGTGATCCAGGTAGAGCAGCCAAGGGGCAGAAGACGTTGACTACGGCGGTGATTGGTACGATTTTGACGATGGCGGCGACGGTGATTGTAAATACAGCGAAGGTGGTGCTAGGGATTAATGGGAATGACTGGAAACAACCATTATTCCAACAACAGCAATTGCAAGATGCATTTAATTGGGCTTATACGGTAGCAGGAATTGTGGCAGTAGTGTTTATTATTAAGGGTGGGATTGAGTATGTAATATCACGGGGTGATCCAGGTAAAACACAGAAAGCGATGCGGGAGATTATATATGCAATTGTGGGGTTGGTGATTGTGCTACTAGCAGCAGCGATTACTACATTCGTGATTAATTCTACAGGTGGAGCATTGGAGGCGTAATGAAAAGGATTTATTTGAGTCTGGTGATGGTCGCAGTGATGTTGCTGGGGGGGTGTTTAGTGAATTCGTCCGCGATGGCCACAATTGGTAATATATGTGATGATGATAACGATATACCGGATGACTTGAAGGAGACGGCGGGATGCAATGTAGAGGAAGATAAGACTGTGATGCCGATGGCAGTGTATTTGATTGATGTGGTTTTGAGTATTGTGGGCATAATTGCTGTTGGGGTGATTATTTATGGCGGTATAACATATATTATTAGTACGGGCGACGCAGCGAAATTGAATCGAGCAAAGAATTCGATCCTCTATGGTGTAATAGGTCTGGTGATAGCGATGTTGGCCTATGCTATTGTGTATTTTGTGAGCCAGAGTATCTGGGGACAAGTTTAGTAGTTTATCTTAGTATTATCTATAGACATTTTTTTGGTAATGATGTATGATAAGGACAGTATAGATAATTGAAAGGAAAATTAAAGAATATGAAAAAGGTTATTCTAAGCGCAATTGCTGTGGCGTTGACAGTATTGGGTTTGGGCGGTGTCGCTACTTTGAGCCCAGCGGCTTATGCTGCTGTTTTGTGTCCAGATGGATCTACGTCTACGACAGGTGACTTGAAGGGGTGTACTGATTTGAATCAGGGTGGTGGCGTGTTTGAAGAGGATGATCTGATGAAGACACTAACAGTCATTATCAATGTGGTGGTAGGTGTGGTTGGATTTATTGCTGTGGTGATGATTATTATGGGTGGTATTAGCTTCGCTACTTCTCAAGGTGATACCTCAAAGGTAGCCAAGGCACGTAACACTATTCTCTACGGTGTAGTAGGCTTAGTGGTAGCATTGCTTGCATTTGCGATTGTGAACTTCGTGCTTGGGGCGATTTTCGGGAATAATTAAGTAGTTTATTGATAATAGGTACGAAAATATGAAGCTAAAAACTTTAGCTATGGTGGTTGCTCTTTGTCTTGGTAGTTTGATGGGTGTTTCTGCCTTGTCTGCGGATACTTATGCTGAGTGTAAGTGCCCGCCAGGTAGTTTGCGTCCAGACGCAGCATGTACTTCCCTAGCTGAATGTAATCTCCCAGAGGATGCCCCAGGGACAGAAAAACCATTGATGGAACGTGTAGTGGATATTATCAATGCGATTGTTGGCGTGGTAAGTATCCTGGCGGTGATTGTGATTGTGATTGGCGGGATTCTCTTTGTAACGTCGACTGGTGAGGCTGCAAAGACCACGCGAGCACGTAACACTATTCTCTACGGTGTAGTAGGTTTAGTAGTAGCATTGCTTGCATTTGCGATTGTGAACTTTGCGGTAGGTGCGGTGTTTAAGAATAAGTCTGGTGGTTCTGGGGGCGGTTCGGACAAAGATAGTACGTCAGAGACTGAGGGTCCTGCTGAGGACGATAAGTAGAGACCGTATTAGAAAAGAATTGTATCGTATAAGAAGAAAGTCATTTCGGGTGGAGTGACTTTCTTTGTTTTTGTCTTTGTCTTAAAACGATGCATTCAGATCATAGTGAATGGGTGTTTTTATTTTTCAAAAGCGGAACGTTAGGCTGTGGGATTATACTTAGCATTATTAACTAAAAAACACCCCTCGCGGAGTGGTTTTTAGTGTGTGAGTGAAAGAAAAGTCTATTGAATAGCAATCTTGATAGGTGCTTCAACTTTTTCTTTCTCGAAGGTAATTGTAAGGACGCCATCTTTGAGTTCGGCTTTGACAGTTCCCTCTTCTTCTTTGACTTGGACTGGAAGAGCGATGGTGCGAGAGAATTCGCCCCAGTAACACTCTTGGATATGCCAAGCAGTGGTATTTTCGTCTTCACCGCCACTGAGGATACCAGAAATGGTTAAAATATTGTCAGAAATGGTGACGTTAAGGTCAGACTTGGAAATACCAGCCGTGCGAGCCTTAACAACGAGTTTATCTGCGGTTTCGTAGACATCTACAGCGAGTTGTCCTGGGAAATCGTCAGTATTATCCCACCCATCATCTCCCCCATCTGATGGTTCAACGTCGAGGGCAGATTTGTCGCTTGAGTCAACGATTGATGAAGATTCTGGACTACTACTCTGGAACAATTCTGCTAGTTCTTCTTCCATCAGCATGTCGTCACTATTAGTACGAGCCATTGCTTGAATTACCTCCGTTATATATTGTTATGCTTTATTATAAGGGCTTTTTGGTGTAAAATCAATACTAATTATGAATTTCGTTGTGAATAATACAACAAAATGTGGGGTATTGGACCTACTTTGCCCGCACACCTGTAGGGGTTGTGGGCAATTGGGGGCGGTGGTTTGTGAACGTTGTAAAAAAAACTTAATAATGCCGGCGTTGCAGGTTTGTCCGCTTTGTCAACAATTACTTGCGGATGTAGTAAAAAATGATGCAACGTGGCAGGGCTATCGGTGTAAAGATTGTGATATGCCGTTTGAGGCGCTGTTTGTGGCTGGTTGGCGTGAGGGACTACTAGCAAAATTAGTGAAGGAGTATAAATATCAGGCAATTTGGGCGATACAGCAGGTATTGACGGAAGTCTTAAATGGAGCCATACCGAACTTGCCGGAGAATACAGTGGTAGTTCCCTTGCCAACAGTAGCACGACACGTGCGGGAAAGAGGTTTGGACCACACTTTGAGGTTAGCGAAGGCTTTGGCAAAGAAACGTGGTTGGAAGTGTCAGAAAACGCTAGCAAGAGCTGCAGACACAGTGCAGGTAGGTACAAAAGCGACGGAGCGCCATACGCAGGCAAAAAAGGCTTATATGGTGGCAAAAACACCTCAGGAAGAAGTGAACTATTTATTGCTAGATGATGTTTGGACAACGGGAGCCAGTATGTTGGCGGCAGCAGAGATTTTGCGAGCGGCAGGAGCAAAGCGGGTGATGGGGGTAGTGATTGCGATGGGGCGTGATAAGGCGATTGAACAGCAAAAAACCTGCTAGTAAATAGCAGGCTGGGGGTTTCAGGATAAATTAGGCAAAGAGATTAAGCAAAAGCACAGAAGTTTCAGCGTTTTGCTCTGGGGTGGGATTGATAGCATTAAGCACGAAATTGACGATGGCGTAAGCAAAGAAAGCGATAATGAGACCGAGCAGGGCATAGAGGATAGTGTTCTTAGCATCGGTGATTTTTTTGCTATCGCCACCAGAGATGATGTAGCGTAACCCGCCCCAAACGAGCATAGCAACAGAGATTGCACCAATGACATAAAGTGCGGTATTAGTAATGCGGTTAAAGACACCGTCGACACCAACGAGGTTTTCGGGCATGCCATCGGCGCGGGCCGCCTCGGCACCTTCTTGCACGGTAAGAGCCATGGCTTTGCCAGCGCACAAAGTAACCATAGTGCAAACGCCAGTGGTAATTTGTAGAATATTTTTCGTGAATTTCTTCATTGAATCTCTCGCAATTAAATTATTTTTGCGTCGGTGACGCACTCTCAATTTCTCCTATTATAGCATACTTTTTGCAGGATGAAGAAACTAGAGTATAATGATAGTAGTTAAGTGAGGTGAGATATGAAAAAAAGTGGAATAATTATTACGAGTTTGGTGCTACTCTTAGGGATAGCTGGGATTGTAACTTGTGGCGTGGTGGGGATAATAGAAGACGAAAAATCAAGACCGCAAGAAGTAGTATCAGAAGTGTTGCCGGCGCCAGAACTAGCAGGTGGTTTGCGTGGCGAGATGGGGATCGATAAGAATATTAACGAGAATACAATTGACCGATATTTAGGTCGTGACGATGTGGTATATCGTGATATGCGAATGCTAGTGGATGTGGCAAACTATGAGGCGATTGGTGGCGATTCTTATCTTTCTGGATATGTAAAGGGTTTTGAAGTAGTTCCCTATCCATTGTTGGTAAACGTGGAAGGATTGCCAGAAGCGGTAGGTAAAACCTATACTGGCTTGACGTTGTTTACTCAGGTGGATGGTAAATATACGCCGAATTATGCTGAATCAGTGGAGATTTTGGAGTATTTATTCCCGAAGGATAAGACGATTTTCTTGATGTGTGGTGGGGGCGGGTACGCTGGTATGACTAAGCAGATGTTGGTAAGTTTGGGTTGGGATGCTGAGCGAATTTATAATGTGGGCGGCTATTGGTACTATGATGGTGAAAATAATGTGAAAGTCAAGGATGGGGACGAATTCCGGTATTGGGAAGTTCCTTATCATGATATAAGGTTTGAGTTATTGCACAAATTATGAAAAATTTTTGGATAATTGGAGGTGCAGTTGTTGGTGTCGTGGCGCTTGGTGTGCTTCTGGCGGTGATTTTGTGTAGGGGTGGAGTGGGGAATTCTGGTATGGTGGATAAACCAGTGGAAAAGTTTGAGCTCTCTGAGGAGATGTATGATGACGGAGAGTTGGTAGAGATAACGGCGCGAGATTTTAATGAACTGGTGGCAGAGAAAAAGAGTTTTGTGGTAGTGTTACATATGGTGATTTGCCCAGCTGAATTTCCGGTGACAAATTCAGCGAAAGAGTTGGCGCATTCCGAAGGGATGGTGATTTATAGCCTGGTGGAAGATGAGTTTAAGCAGACTGAACTCGTGCGGGAGGTTAAATATTTACCATCAGTGGCATTGATTCGCGAGGGTGAGTTAATGGATTATTTAGATGCTGAGGCAGATGAGGATTTGTCATATTATAAGACTGCGGAGGGGCTAAAAGAGTGGATTGGGAAGTGGGTGAATAAGTAGAAGTTTACATCCCTAATACAGTACTCAGGCAGCGGAGGGGGAAAGCGTAGGAACGACCAAAGTTGTCTGATGGATGGACGCCAGTGTCATCGAACGAGAGGAAGTACGCGTTGGTAGCCGTCGAGTATGAGCGCGACGATCGATCGTAACCCCACTGACCAGCGGCTCTGAAAGTACCAGCAGTATTCGTCAAATAGATGAACCCGCTGCGCACGAAAAGTACTAAACCTATACCACTAGTACAGGTTTGAGAGAATCTCTACCCCTGTTAGTCTTTAGCAAAACCTATACCACTGGTATAGGTTTTGCTCTGAACATACTTAACAATAAAATTAGTAATATCCTACCCTACTTCGTGCGCAGCGG
>OOIH01000498.1_pt1 | contig 56761 bp, 76 predicted proteins | sample 1691801 | NCBI WGS metagenome assembly OOIH01 (sample SAMEA1061690, study PRJEB22710) | metagenome
ATCAAAAAGAGAGTCGCGGGGGGGGGGGTACACAGATTAACCTCTTTAATCAGGGTGCCGATAGCGGCATAAAATAAAAACTTTCAAGTGAGCAAAACAATGTTTCAAATAATTTTTGTAAAAATAATCAAGCAGCCCACCATTAAGATTAAAACAAGAAGAAAGCCTATCAGTAGTGCGGTATATACCGCCATTGAAGCAAGGCACAAGAGCCTTGATTATATAGCTAACCAAGCACCGCATAGAGCCTTTGAGCACTTTTCAAAGGGTGGACTTTCAACCGAATGGTGGGATGAATTCTGGCACAATTACGGACTTATGGAAGCCGAAAGCACTGGAATTGCGTGTCAGGTAAAGAAATGGAAAAGGTAGTTGAAGAATTAAAAATCAAATATAAGTCGCCCGAATGGTACGCGCTTCGCACAAAAGGGATAGGCGGTAGCGACGCGGCGGCGGTTCTTGGGTTAAGCCCTTGGAAAAAGAACACAGACCTTTGGAAAGAAAAGGTTGGCTTGGTGCAGTCGTCATTTAAAACCAACAAACGAATGGAAGAAGGTTCTTTGGCGGAAGACCCTATTGCACAGTTATTCGCTATTGAGCATGCGGACGAATATGAATTCGTTGACTATAAGGACACAGTATTCAAACGCGGACACCGATTCGCATCGGTTGACGGTGGGCTTATTGAAAAAGCCACCGGGCGCAAGGGTGGACTTGAAATCAAGCATACTGAGCCGAACAGCCGAAAGGCTTGGGAGCAGTGGGACGACAAAATACCAGACTACTATTACTGTCAAATACTTCATTATCTGAGTACGACAGGCTGGGACTTTTACATATTAAAGGTGCGCTTTAAAAGTTATTCGCTCGACGAGAATGGCAAGAAAAAACTTGTTATCACGGAACGAGAATATAAGTTTGAACGCAGTGAAGAAGAAAGTATCAAAGTGCTTGAAAAGGCGGAAGACGAATTCTGGCAATATGTGATAGCAAAAAAAGAACCGCCCCTTAAATTACCCCCGATTTAAAAAAAAATAATTAAAAATTATTAAGGAGATATTTCTATGTCACAACTCGAACTTATCTTAAAGGACGACGTGAGCAAGCTCATTCCCGCAATGATAGCTTGGAACAACAAAGAGCTTATGGCTCAGGTAAACGAAATTCTGCCCCGTTATCTGAACGCAGAATACGGCGACGATATTTCGCAGGCAAAGGAAGACAGAACCGCGTTGAACAATTTCATTAAGACTTTGAATTCAAAGCGTTTAGAGATTAAGAAAGTCTATACCGCGCCGCTTGATAAGTTTACCGAAGAAGTAAACGAAGTAATTGCGGCGGTAACGAAAGCTACCGACAGAATCGGCGAAATAATCACAACCGCCGAAAACAAGGTAAAAGCAGAAAAGAAAGCCGAGATAGTTAAGTACTTTAACGAAGTTATCGGCGACCTTGCAGACCTCGTTCCTTACGAAAAAATCGAAGACACCAAGTGGTATAACGCTACTTCAAAAATCAAGGCAGTAACAAAGGCTATCGACAAAAAAATAGCGAAGATCCGCGAGGACTTAACGGTCATTGATTCGCTCGGCGCGAACGATACGGACGGCTTGAAACTTTTCTATTTCCGCACCTTAAATCTGGCGCAGACGATAGAAGAAAACAAAAGGCTTAAAGCTGACCGCGCTAAGGTTGCGGAACTGAATGCGGCACAGAAAACAGCAACGAGCGACGGCGAAGAAGAAACCGAAATCACCATTCGTTTTGAAGTTAAGGGTTCGGCGGAAGACTTCCAGAAACTGGCTGCATTCCTCAATGAAAACAACATTGAGTACAGAAAAATCGAAGACTAAAAATTAAGGAGAATAAATCATTATGGCAGGTAAGAACACTTTAACAAGTCTTCAACAGCAACCCGCCCCGCAGGAACAGCCCAAGCGTTTCTCGGCGTGGTTGCAGAAGGTTGAAAACAAGAACTCTATCGTTTCAATGATAGGTAACGAGAACGAGGCGGGAAAGTTTATAAGTAGCATTTCCTCGGCAGTAGCGGTCAATCCCCAGTTGCAGAAATGCGACTTCCCGACGGTTGTAAGCGCAGGACTTTTGGCAAACGCCTTAAAGCTCTCTATGTCGCCTTCTATCGGGCACTGCTACATATTACCTTTCGAGGACAAGAAGAATGACCGCACGGTTGCAACTTTCGTCCTTGGCTGGAAAGGTTATGTACAGCTTGCGGAAAGGTCGGGCTATTACGAGCAGTTAAACGTCGTTGAAATCAAAGAGGGCGAAGTCGTAAAAATCGACAACATAAACGAAGTTTATGAATTCAGACCCATTGAAGACGACGAACAGCGCGAGAAGACTCCCACAGTCGGCTATTACGCATTCTTCCGTTACAACGCAGCGCACGGCGGTTTCTTCAAGGCTATCTACTGGTCAAAGAAGAAAATGTTACAGCACGCTGCAAGATACAGCAAGGCATTCAAGCTCGACGCGGTTAAGTCAAACAACCCCAAGGTTGCGCGTGTATCATATGAAGACTACCTTGCAGGTAAATATCCGCCCGAAGACGCTTGGAAGTACAGCTCTTTCTGGTACGTTGATTTCGACGGAATGGCGAGAAAGACTATGATTCGCCAGCTTATCGGTAAATGGGGCGTAATGTCCGTTGACTTCCAGAAAGCATACGAATCGGACGGCGGTTTCAGAGAAGAACTTTCACCCGACGCGCCTATTCATTATTCCGACAGCAGAAACGAGAACGAAGAAAGCCTTGGCGACGTTATCGTTATCGACGGCGAACCCAACGACGAAGAAATCGCGGCTATGGCTGAGAGAGCAGGCGTTGACAACGAAGACGAAGAAAGTGGTTCGGAAACCGACGGCGCAGAGCAGTCCCCGGCGAAAGGCAAGAAAACAGGCAAATCTACCAAAGGTCAGCAGACCGTTGAAGATGCCTTTTTCAACAAGAAGAACTAATCAACAACTAAGCGTTTAAATGCCCCTTTACGACACGAAGGGTTTTGGCGGGTAAATAGTCGCGGTCCGCTGAAAAACGCGAAAAAGGGGCATTTCCCGCGACCAAATAACGAATTTTGAGGTGTGTATGGCACACGGAAACGAGATTAACAACAAAAGGTACTACTGGTTAAAGCTCGACAGACACTTTTTCCGCGACGCGCGCATTAAGAAGTTGCGCCGTATTGCAGGCGGAGATACATACACGATTATCTACTTGAAACTTATGCTTTTAAGTATTGAGTGTAACGGATATTTAATCTACGAGGGAATCGAAGAAACGTTTGAAGCTGAAATGGCTAACAAGCTGGACGAAGACGAAGAAAACGTTCGCGTAACGATAAATTATCTTCGGATACAAGGGCTTTTAATTGAAAAAAATGACGGCGACGGGTTCTTGCCGCAAGCCGCAGGTTCAATCGGAAGTGAAACATATAACAACGTTTATAAGCGAAGACAGAAACAAAATGCTGAACTTGGAACAGGGGACGGGTTGGAAAAATTACAACCAAATTCAAACCAAATTCCAATAGAGGCAGATAGAGATGCAGATGAAGATATAGATATTATCCCCCCCGCGCCCGCGCGTATAGGCGACGAGATTGTGGGAATGAAAGAGTTTTGCGAAAGGTTCAACATAACAGTTGACGGGTATGACGGTACAGTTTCAGATATAGACTTTACCTTACTTGCTCAATTCTATGAAGACAGCAAAACATTCTTACAGGACAGACCTTTCGCAAAAAACCTTGGGTGGATTTGTAAGAACTATAAGAAAATTCTTACAGGTTATTATAACGACTTTAAAGAGAACCCTTCCACGAAGAAAGGTAAAGGTGCAGCGCGAGAGCGTGGTACTGATATATTAAAAAACCTATTTAACCAAGCCGCCGCAGAAGAAGATGCGGACGACGACGGTACAGAAAACAACGATGGCAAACCTTAAAAAAACAGATATTCCTCAGCTCATAATGCTCATAAGAACAAACTTTGAGAATGCGTACAATTTTCAAAGCGAAGAAGAAGGCAGGTTGCTTATTGCTTACTGGTACGACACTTTGAAAGATTACCCGCGAGAGGTAGTATTCCAATCTGTCAGTAATGCAATAAAAACGTCCGACTTTGCACCCAAAATAAAGAACATTCTTGACGAGGTGGATAAGCTCGTAAACGCGAACAAAAAGACCGACGAAGAACTTTGGGCAGAGTTAGTAAGCGTATTGTATGAAACTCACGACGCAAGCTGTGATTTGAGGTACGGCGACGAAAGCTATCGGCGCGGAACGGCAAAGTTGAGTAAAATCTGGTCCGAGCTGTCGGAAGAAATTAAAGCCTATTGTGTAAACATATCGGGGTTGAGAGAAATTGCGGCAATGGACAACGAAAGCAGGGTATTTGAAAAGGGCAGATTTTTAAAAGCAATGCCCCGTATAAAAGAAACCTTAAAGAACAGACAAGCATCGGAACAGTTTTTGAAACTGGCAGGTGCAAACGGTTTAACCTTACTGCTCGGAAATAAAAAGGACGAAAGTTAATGAATATCGGTTTATTCGACGTTGATAGTCATAACTTCCCGAACCTGCCCTTAATGAAAATATCAGCGTGGCACAAGGCGCGTGGCGATTCGGTAGAGTTTGTATTGCCTTTAAAACATTACGACAAAATCTATGTCAGCAAGGTTTTTGGCGACGAGTATTCGGAAATGCCGATTTCCTGCTTACAAGCCGACGAAATAGTTTACGGCGGAACTGGTTTTGCAATAACGGTTGAGAACGGAAAAGAAGTTTACCATAAAGACCGCGACCCCGTGCTACCCGACGAGATAGAACACATTTACCCCGATTACAGTCTATACCCCGAACTCACTAAGGATACCGCTTACGGCTTTCTTACACGGGGTTGCTGTAACAACTGTGACTTCTGCATTGTGAGCAAGAAAGAGGGAATATGCAGTCAAAAGGTTGCTGATTTGTCAGAGTTTTGGAAAGGGCAGAAAAATATTGAACTGCTTGACGCAAACCTGCTTGCTTGCAAAGACCGAATGGAACTTCTGCAACAGCTCGCAGATAGTAAGGCGAACGTGAATTTCAACCAAGGACTCGATGCGAGATTTATTACGCGAGAAGTTGCCGACCTCTTAAAAAAGATTAAGGCAAAGCGGACGCACTTCGCTTTCGACTTTATGAAAAACGAAAAGGCAATCATTAAAGGTCTTTCGGTTTACAAAGAGATTGTTGGTGGTGGCGACAGTAAGCAAATCGTTTACATACTAACAAATTTCAACACAACGATAGAGCAAGACCTTTACCGTGTGCAAGCTGTGAGAAAACTGGGTTTTTTGCCCGACATAAGAATTTACCGCAAAAATACCGCCCCGCAAATCATAAGAGATTTGCAACGGTGGTGCAACAACAGAATTCTATTCCGAACTTGCGAATTCATGGACTATGTGCCGCGCAAGGACGGAAAAACAATAAGGGAAATTTACTTTAACAAGGAGAATTTATGAAAGTAATCACAGGGAATGTAACAACATGTAATGGCTGTCTTACAGCAATGGAATTTGACGAGTCGGATATTATCCCAGCAATAAAGTGTCCTACCTGCAGTAAGCTCATAGAGGTAAACCATCCACTACCCGCTATTGCCATAGACCTTAACAGTAAGAGTTGGGACGAGATTATTGAGATTTTAAAAACTAAGAGTGGAAAGGCTTTAGGTTTAGGCGCAAAAAAGAATATTACCTTAAAAAACGGTGAGTTTTATACGGTACAAATTACTCACAGAAAAGACAACGCGGTTATTCTTAATCTTTTAGATTTGTATGGTACAAACGACGGCGACGGGCGAATTGCAATGAACAAAAGTTGTACCACTAAAGGGGGATATGCAAAGACACTTGCTCGCAAGTGGCTCAACGAAGACTTCCTTGCGTTGCTACCCGACGACCTTGCAAAATACATAATTCCGACCAAAATTGACGTAGGCAACGGAGAATTCTTGGAAGACAAAGTATTCATTCCGTCGGAGTTTGAATTGCACGGCAGAAAGATTCATGCAATGTACGAGGAGGGCGAACAGTTTGAACTCTATAAAGAGGACTGGCGCAACCGCATTGCGGGTTGCCGTGACGGAGAGTACGGCAGATGGCAGTGGACTCGCTCGGTTGCCTCGGCTGAGTACTTCTGCAGTGTGGACGGCAATGGCTATGCGTACTACGACGGCGCGGACGGCGGTTACTGCCTTCGCCCCCATTTCCAAATCGGTATCTAAAATCTCACACCCTTGCGGTGTGAGAGAAAACACAAAAAAGAGAGGAATTTATGCCTATTAAAAATTACACGACAAAAGTCAGCGCATACAAAACAATCAGCGAAATAAGCGGAATTTTAGCAGAGCACGGCGCAAGGCGCGTTGCTCACGATTACGACAACGGAAAGGTCGTTGCCGTTTGCTTTGAAATCGACACGCCGTTTGGGGTACAGGCTGTGCGCTTGCCCGCGAATGTCGAAAAGGTCTTGCTGGTATTACAGAAACAAAAGGTGTCAGGTGCGAACTATGCACAGGCGGAAATGACAGCGTGGCGAATTGTAAAAGACTGGATCGACGCTCAAATGGCAATTCTCGAAAGCGAAATGGTTACAATGAGCGAGATTTTCTTCCCCTACATGCTTAATAACCTTGCGACTGGCGAAACTGTGTACCAGCTTTTCGTAAACAAACAACTGCGGTTGGGGGACGGCACGAATGGTTGACGGACTTTTCAGAGGAAAAAGAGAAGATAACGGCGAATGGGTTTATGGCTATTATGGTCAGTTTCATAACAGACCTAAACTGCAAAAGCCGAACTCGCACCAAATATTTGAACCGTCCGAACACGCCTATATAGGTGGAAGTTATATCGGTGGTTTCTGGCGCATTGTTAAGCCTGAAACCGTCGGCAGAGTACTAAAAATTAAAAATATACAATACTGCGAGGGTGATATTGTCGAAGTAAGCGTGTCTATACACGGTAAGAAGATATGCGGACGGGTTATGTTTGGTAGTTTCTTTGAAAGCAACGAAGATAGTTACACGGGTTTCTATATTAACTGGTGCACCAAAGACTACAAGTTACACAAAAAATCTATTAACTACTGGACACAATTTGAAGACTTTAAAATTATCGGCAATATACACGATAACCCCGAACTTTTAAGAGAGGACTAACGCTATGGAATGGAAAAAGAAAGACGACGGTAGTTACGAGGCGAAAGGTAAGAAAGGCACATTTGTGATTTGGAAAGAGCGTAGCAGATGGGAAGTGCGTTATACGGCCAGCGTTGGTTATAACACATTCGCTTTTCATAAAGAAACGCTTAAAGATGCAAAAGCCGCTTGCGAAAGAAACTTCTACTGGGAGAAAGTGGTCTAATGAAATGCGCCAACGAGCGGTGCTCAGAATATAAAAAAGGTTGCAACTTCGGCAGTACCGAGTGCGATTACTTTAAGTTTCCGCCGATAGGCGAGAGTACAAAAAAATCAAAGGCTGCACCTAAAAAGGTTGCAGGGCAGAGAGTAACCGAGGATGAAGTTCAGGAAGCGGTAATTCAGTATTGTCAGCTCTGCAAAATCACAGTCGTACATATCCCAAACGAAGGACAGAGGTCGAAGTCTTATGGCGGCAGACTTAAAAAGCTCGGAATGCGTCCGGGTTTCCCCGACTTGAGCTTTCCTACACCGCTTAATGGCTACCACGGACTTTATATTGAACTAAAAAGGGACGAGAAAGCCAAGCCAACACCCGAACAACTTGAATGGATAGAATATCTGAACAAGCAAGGCTATTACGCTACGGTTTGCCACGGCGTAGCCCAAGCAATAAAAGTTATCAATAAATATTTCAAGGTAAATAGCAATTTATGATTACTTTAACCAAGAACGCAAACGGAAAAATCGAACTTACCGAAGAAGAATTTCAAAATCTTATACTTGCGATTAAGGACGAACTTTTTAACGCAGTAACGGAAGAATTACAAAAGGAAATCGTTAAGGATAGCCAAAAATATATCCCGCATATTAAACCAAAGGTAATGGGGTTAGATATGGAAATTGAGCCAAGAACACCAAGACCGTTTGAGTATTACGGGATTAGAATAGTTGAACCTTGTGTAATTCCTACACGCTTTGAAATGGTAAGTAATGAGCCAAAATTCAAAGTTGGCGAACACGTTTACATACTGCGTCGCATGAACGATTCAAAGGTCATTTCAAGCGAGAAGATAAGACAGGTTCACGCAGGCAAACGCGCAATTTCCTACACGCTTTACGGCGAAACAATACGACGCAAGCAGGCTGATATTTTTAAAACCTACGAAGATGCGGAGAGAGAATTGAAGGGAGAAACAACATTATGAAAACTTGCGAATACACACAAACAGAGATACTTGAAAAGGACTTAGGTTCTACTTGGAAATGCTCGGCGTGCGGAACGGTAGAAGTTCACGCAGGGCGGACAATGCCCTACAAATACTGTCCTTATTGTGCAGCCGAGATAATCAAATTCCATAAGTTTGAATCCGTAAAAGCAAAATTGAACGATAAAGACCCTGTAACAGTCGAGGCGGCTATTTTGTGGTTTATGCGGTTATTCCCCGGCAGTTTCATTAACTCGTCAAATGAGCTGATACTGGACCGTGACTCAAACACCTATTTTGGATTAAGTTCCATAACGAGCCTAACTACACTGCGGTGCAAAATTATAGAGCAGATTTCCCGCGCGGCAAGTAAGTCCGAACCTTACGGAAACCGCAGCAAGAAAAGCATAGAGAAGAATATTGCTTTTCAAACCAGAATGCGCGAAGGGATCAACCAGTACTTAGGGACGAAATTCACTCAGGAAGAATGGTTGTACATATACACCTATCTCGGCAACGGAATCAACCGCCCGCTTTGCGAAAAGTTTGTCGATAGCGGCTACGACATAAATGTCATACGGAGAGTAAAGGGTAATACCTAATGGCTAACAAATTTAACTTAGACAGAAAAAAGCGAAAGCTCAAACGGCTTTCTATGAGAAGGAATTTTGATACCGTACTTCTTGATAACGGAAAGGTTAAAGAGTATTGCGGCGAGAGAACGAATGCTTTGATTATCTACAAACACAAGTCAAAGCAATTCGTGAATTTGATAGGAAAGGCAGGCAATGAACGTATTTTCAATTCTCGGACTTATTATGGCGAGCCTGATACTGGGCGTTCTAATATGTCTTTTGGCGTTACTGATACTTGATAGTCAACTCAAAGACATTCAAAAAAAGCAACGTCAAGTGAACGACATTGAGTGGCATTACCGCCACGGTACCCCGATGGAAGAAATACTAAAAATGCCTATGCCTAAAAAGTTAAAACGAAAACTACTAAAAATTTATAAGAGCGATAGATAGGAAGCAGAATGTTTATACTCGGAAATCATATTTATTCGGACGGAATATTTGATAATTTCAGATTCCCCGAACAGCGCAAATCAAGACCTTATACCAAAGGTCCTCACATTGCAAAAATTAAGAACAAACGCCATAAGCGGAACAAGGTTGCTCGACAGACCCGAAAAAAGCAAAGGAAGGCAAGAAAGTGAAAGTATCACAAAAAGTTAAAGATATTGCAAATCGCATTGCTAAAAACGCAGAAAAGCAAAAGGAATTAAATTTAAAACTTAATACCGAGCTTGAAAAAATGGGTGTCGATTTGGGCGATGACAGAATCATAGAGGTAATTGCTTACTTGGAAGGTGACTGCTCGGCGGACGAACTTATCGGGTATTTAGAGGAATTGTAAGGTGAAAGTTTTATCGGTAATAGTTGACGAGATTCCAACTACCTGTACAGGATGCGATTTTGCCTATCATAGAAAGGTAAACGAACTTGATAAAGATAGTGATTTAATCTATGGTTGTTGCTTAACAGGTAGGGAAACCGCGCTACCGAACGACAATGGGCGCGAATTCGATTGCCCATTAGTACTGGAAACAAAAAAGCAAAGAAAGAGCCGACTTTATAGAGGTAGAAAGTGAAAGCGATTTTAATAGCAATTCAACCCAAGTGGGTAGAACTTATATTACGCGGTTTAAAGACCGTTGAGATCCGCAAAAGAATACCGCACATTAACGGACCTTTTAAGGTTTACATTTACGTTACGAGCAGTAAGTTTGATATTACTCTCTGCGACGATTTGAGCGCAGCCAGCGTAATTCTTACAAACAAGGCTCGCGGAAAGGTTGTTGGCGAATTTATTTGCGACAAAACAATTCTTTATGGCGAGTGCGGTTTTGAAGCTATCGCAAGGGGTGGCAGTTGTCTTACCGAGAGCGAGGCGCGTGCATACGGCAAAGAAGATTATCTTTACGGCTTGCATATTTCCGAACTTACTGTTTACGAACAGCCGAAAGAACTTAACGAATTTGAATTCCTGTGCAAAAACGGAAAGACAGACTATAACACAGACATTTATTGCAAAGGCTGTCGCTACGCATATCAGGGAACTTCAACCAAAGAAGTTTACTGCGATAGGACGGTGCTTACTGCGCCCCAAAGTTGGTTTTATGTGAGGGACTTAGCAGCATGAGAATGGGTAGTTTATTTGACGGCGCAGGAACGTGTTGTTTCGCGGCAGAGCTTTGTGGAATTCAGCCAGTATGGAGTTCAGAAATAGAAAAATTTCCACTCGAAGTAACAGCAAAGAGATTCCCCAAGGTTAAACAGCTTGGTGATATTACAAAGATTAACGGTGCAGAAATAGAACCTGTTGACATTATAACTTTTGGCTCACCCTGTCAAGACCTTTCAATAGCAGGTAAGCGTGAAGGGTTAGATGGTGAGCGGTCAGGGCTTTTTATGGAAGCCATAAGAATTATTAAGGAGATGCGAAATGCAACAGCAAATGAGTTTCCTCGATTCGTCGTTTGGGAAAACGTCCCCGGCGCATACAGTTCAAACCAAGGTGAAGACTTCCGAACAGTCCTTGAAGAAATCGTCAAAGTTAAAGACAGTTCAGCCGCTATTCCTCGACCTTTGCGGTGGGGGGGGTAAATCTTCTTGCTGGAACGGAGCAGGGTACATACTGGGTCGAGGGTATTCCGTCGCGTGGCGAACGCTCGACGCTCAATTTTGGGGAGTACCCCAACGTCGTAGAAGAATCTACCTTGTCGCAGATTTTAGAGGAGAACGTGCCGACAAAATATTATTTGAGCGAAACGGCTTGTCGCGGAGTTTTAAAGCGGTCAGCCAAACGTGGAAAGGAACTGCCGACACTTCTGAAAGTTGCGCTCATAATTCAGGGCAATGTTTCGACGCAAGAGGCAATGGAAATGGGACTGTTGCACCAACCTTAACGGGTGACCACGAAAACCGCATCACAGATTATACCGCAGTGGTTTGTTGCTATGACTTTCCGCGTAGGGACGGTGCAAGGGAATACGGCGAAATCTCACCCACAATTCTCGGAATGGCTGGCACTGGCGGAAATAACTTGCCTTGTGTGCTCGTTTACAACGAAGAAACTATTACAAGCAAAACAAACGCAAGCAACCCCAAGAACGGCGACCCCTGTTTCACATTATGTGCCACAGGTGCGGCGCGGGCAATGTTAGTTGTGGGTGCAGATATGTACAACCAAACCATAACTGGTGATAAGAGTTTAACGCTACGCGCCATTAAGTGTGATTCGGACCATATACCCTGTGTAATCGTTTATTGCCTGCAAGGAAATGGCATAGACCGCACAGACAAATCTGGCTGTAACGGGAAAGGCGTAATTGAGGGTATGAGTTACACACTCAATACTACTGACCGCCACGCGGTTTGTATTTGCAAGGAAGATTTAGAAAAAGCGAAGATAGTAAATCTTATTGTCCGCCGCCTTACGCCAACAGAATGCGCGCGACTACAAGGGATGCCTGACTGGTGGGCGAAAGATATTAAACACAATGATTCCCCCGAATACAAAATGTGGGGCAACGGAATGGCTTTGCCGAACATTCTCTATGTTATGGAAGGCTTAAAAGAATTTGCAGAGGAAGCAGCTTGAAATTCGATATTGACACAATACAATGCGTTGACAGTTATCTCGCAATAAAGGATTTACCAGATAAAAGCGTCGACCTCATAGTAACAGATCCGCCGTATGAACAAAGCGTAAATCATAGCGCAGGCAAGTTCGGCGAAAAGAAAAATCTACACTATGAGCAATACGTTGAAATATCTGACGGCTTTAAGGCGGAAATACTCGACGAGTTTGTAAGGGTCTTAAAACGAATAAATCTGTATATTTGGTGCAGCAAAAGCCAAATTCCAGCACTACTGCAGTACTTTGTGGGCAAGCGGAAATGTAACTGGAATTTAATCACTTGGCACAAAACAAACGTCTGCCCGACTTGCAATAACAAGTATATGAATGATACGGAATACTGCCTTTTCTTCCGCGAAAAGGGTGTACCGTTGTTTGGTAATTCGGAAAGCAAAAAAACATTCTATGTTACGACAATGAATGTGAATGATAAGAAGAAGTTCGACCATAGCACGATAAAACCAGTACATATCATTCAAAACTTTATATTAAACAGCAGTAGCGAAGGCGATTTGGTATTCGACCCTTTTATCGGTAGCGGAACGACAGCTGTCGCAAGCCGAAATCTAAAAAGGCACTATCTGGGCTTTGAAATCTCGGAAAGGTGGCACAAGGTAGCAACCGATAGACTTAACAATATCCAAGCAGGCGGACAACTTAGTTTATTTACGGAGTAAAAGTATGGGAAATAAAGTAACAATAGAATTAACGCTTACGGAAGAAACGCTTGTAAAACTCGTACACGAATCAACAAATATCAAACTTGACGAAGTTGAAAATCTTATTATGGACGAGATTTTAGCAAGCCTTAGCGATAAGGACGCAAAACTCATTGAAAACAACATAAAGCCCGACGGTGAGTGGGCGCGCGGTGTTTGGTGGACCGTCCAAAGAATAAAGGCAGCTATACTCTCTCTTAAAAAAGAGGGCGAAAAATAATGAGCGAAATTCAACTGCATCTCGGCGATTGCCTTGAAGTAATGAAAGGCATTCCCGATAAATCTATTGATATGATTCTCTGCGATTTGCCCTATGGTACAACCCAAAACAAAAAGGACAAGCGCATTGATTTAAAGGCTCTCTGGAAAGAGTATAGGCGCATTATTAAGGACAATGGCTGCATAGCTTTATTCGCCCAAGGGAAGTTTTACATAGACCTTGCAATGAGTAATTACAAGTGGTTCAGATACGACTTGATATGGGATAAGAAGTTGACGAGTGGTTTCCTTAACGCAAAGCGTATGCCTATGCGTCGCCACGAACAGGTTGCAATATTTTATAAGAAACCGCCCGTGTACAATCCGCAATTCACCAAGGGACAGCCCCTGCACAGTAAAGGCACCAAGTATAAGACCAAAGTACAGACCAACAACAACTACGGTAAATACGGTGCGCCCGCGAACGATAGGGCAGGTTCAACCGATAAATACCCGACAAGCATTCTGGAAGTCGCAAAGCCGCACCCCAGCACGGCGCAACACTCAACAGAAAAGCCCGTAGCACTCTGTGAATGGCTCATAAAGACCTACACCAACAAGGGAATGACAGTGCTCGACAACTGTATGGGAAGTGGCTCAGCGGGCGTAGCGGCGCGGAATACAGGCAGAAACTTTATCGGCATTGATAAAGACCCTGAAAGCTACAACAAAGCAAAAGAGAGAATAGAGGTAAGGTATAGTGAACAACAGCGAATCGAAGATGCTTATAACTGATAAAAACGGCAACACGCAAGAAATCGGCGCGTTAATGACAATCAATACGGTACCGCTTTTTATGGGGGTTGATTTGGGGACAGGTCCCGATAGAACTGGGTGCGGATTCGTTTATCCGAAGTTGAAAATGGGTGGCAGGGCATTATTTGATAAGAAGACAGCGGACACGTTTACGCTTATTTATGCAGAAAGGCGATTAAGAGCCTTGCAAAGTTGGCGATACCATAAGGCTCGTCCCGGCTGGATAAGACGGCGCATAAAGAACTTAAAACGCAAAATTAAAACAATAAGGAACAGATATTCGGGAGATTCGGAATGGCTGAAGAATATGGACTTCATTCGGAATTTGATATAAAAAAGCACAAGCAAAGATTTATAGACTATCTTGAAGTGCTGATTTTGGAAGACGGAACGGTTGTATATGCGGTACCGTCGCACCAGAGAAAAGCGGAAGAACTTTGCTGTAAAAAGCTGAACATTTCACCCGAAAAGCTCGCTCAAAAAGGAAGACGACATATCAATGATTACCCCGAATGGCTACTTTCGATTTGTGGCGCAGTAATGGTATGGAACTGCCATTATATGTTCGGCAAGAGCGGTATGACTAAAAAACAAACGGCTATGTTAAGACGTTTAAAAATGAACGGATTATATAGGGGAATGATTTAATGGCGATTATAAAACAAGAGTACGAAAACGGCGTAACCTATGTGCTTGCAAGCGGAAGAATAGTGAAAGACCCTTCGTACAAAAAAGTTGGCAATAACGCCATTTCGTGTACGTCATTCAGCATATCTGCTGGCTATTCAAAGGATGAAGACGGCGGTTCTAAAACAGAATTCGTATCATGCACCTGTTGGCGAGAACTTGCCGACTTTGCGGCATCGTTTAAAAAGGGCGACACCGTATTTTTAATGGGCGCACTCGAAAAAACAGAGTATAACGGCAAGACCTACGAAAAGGTTGTGTGTGACTTAATTCTTCCCCAAGTATTCGCGCTTGACGAACTTGGAAAGACGATTTATAAGGCACAGCCGACGGAAACTGACGATGACGACGAAGATATTCCATTCTAAAAAGAGAGGTAAATATGAACGACGCAGAAAGACTTTTAATTGAATATATCTGCGACGGCGACATAAAAAAGTCGCAAGCGCAGGTGCGGACAATTTTAGAGAGTTTGAATACCGAAAAAGATAAGAGATTTAAGGAATATCAACTTAAAAAATTGAATACTAAACAAGCCGAACTTATAGAATTGCCGTATAATATGCGTGGACTTTTGACTGCGGAAAACAGTGCGCTTTTCCCTATAAATCGCTTTATCTTGAGAGAAGGCGAAGAAATGGTAGTAAAACAGCTTTTGGACGCTTACGAAGTTTCAAATGAGCTTGCAGACCTTAACGTCAGATATGTGCCGTCGCTCTTACTTCACGGCGAAAGTGGTACAGGAAAAACGGCGTTAGCACGGTACATAGCATACAAGGCGGATCTGCCTTTCGTTTATGTCAAATTCTCAAATCTTATAACGTCGGCACTTGGCAGCACACAAAACAGCATTGCGAAAATATTTGATTATGCGAGAACTGCACCCTGCGTGCTTTGCTTTGACGAGATAGATGCTGTCGGAATGAAAAGGGGTGCAAGGGACGACGTAGCGGAAATGGGGCGCGTTACTATTGCCATTATGCAGGAACTTGACACCTTGAAAAATGGCGTAATCATTATCGGCACAACCAACCGCTACGATTCGCTGGACGACGCTTTAATAAGGCGTTTCCAATTAAAACACAAAGTCAAGGAAATGTCCTTAGACGACGTATATACGCTCGCTATAAAATTCTTTAACTCGGTAGGAATAGATAAGTCCGAAATTAAATGGTGGGCGCAGGCAGCATTTAAGGGCGGCGAATCTGCGGCAACCGTAATCACAAAATGTACTGACGCGCTGGTTTCAATGCTTATCGAAAGGAAGAAAAAGAATGCTTGAAATCTTATATAGAATTTACGAAGTAGCGGACGAAGAAACCGCAAAAAAGAACCGCGAAAACGATATGAATTTCGGTATCTTTTCTTCAACCAGCAAGGCTGAGAACACTGAACTGGTTATGGATTGTAAAGTGTGCGATAGCCGCGACCAGTTTAAAGAGATTATAAGAGCTGAGTACGGCGAGAAAATTGCTTTTGCTTACCGCAAAGACAAGATGAAGGCGGGCGACCTTTACTGTATTGTTATCGGTGAGCATTGCTACGATACCGAGCGGTATTTCCAAAAGCACACCTTCACCTGTGCACAATGTGGACACACGATTACAACATACTTGAAAAATAAAATTGAGTTTGGTAATTACGAAATCAAACACAGGTTTTTCGGTATAGAGGAATACAGAAAAAAGCAGTTTTGCAGTGAAGGGTGCAAGTGGAAATACGAGCAAGAAGAACTCGCCCGAATAAGACCCGATGATGATAAGGAATTTTATGTTACAAGAGATATGTTTACCGAGCAAGTGGCTGGATACATATACCTTATAACCAAAAAGACGACTGGCGAATTTTATGTCGGGCAAACAATATATGCGCCAGTATTCAGGTGGGCGCAGCACCTTAAAACCGAAAGGTTCAATATTAAGGGAATTCTTGACTATCAATTTGAAGTAATAGAGATTGTCCCCAAAGGTGAGAACATTCTCGAAAGAGAAAAGTACTGGATACAAAAAAAGTATAAAGAAAACCCCGCGAAGTCGCTTAACATTATGCAGACCGCAGGGTTGGCAGAGGACACGCAGTAATGTCCTTCATAAAACATAAAGACAAGTGGCGCAGAACGATTGTTATGGGCGTTGGAACGGTGCTTAGCAACCAAAACGGCGACGTCCTGACAATATCTGAACCGAGCGCATACACAAATGCGCACAAGCTCGTTTTTAGAGCGAACGGCGCATCCCGCAAGCTCGAAGAAGACAAGTGGCAACGACAGTTAATGAACTTTGGACTATGGGATAACCACCCGCTGGCGGCGGTTGTAAGTCAACTTAAAGAGTTTGATACTGTGTTTGTTTACGGCGTTTTAGACAAGTCGTCGTACATATCGCAAGCCACGGGACATAAACGGAACTATTACGAGGTAAAACTCGAATTCATTCAAATAATCGCACGCGGGGACGGAACAATGCCGATTATGGACGGCGGTTTAAGCGGTAAGAGCGCGGACTACGAACCCGACCCGGACGGCGATATTCCATTCTAAAAGCGATAGAGGTAATTATGGAAAGATTAACAAGATATAGAGTAACGACAGATTATAAAGGCGAATATGCAGAACCCGAAGAAGGGGTTGACAATGCAGATATTTGTAATCGTCTTGCAGAGTTAGAAGACAAGCTCGAAAACGGACAAGCGTTTGAATTGCCGTGCGCGATTCACGATACGCTTTACACCCATAAAAAGGTCTTCGGGAAGTGGCAAATTGAAGAACTTGAATGCTGGGGTTTCCATTGTGACGGAAGAAAGATTTTATTTATAGACTGTCAAAATGCAAAAACGGCATCGTCAAACAGTTTGCGCTCATTCAGGCTTGAAGACTTCGGTAAATCAGTTTTTACCGAAAAGGACCAAGCTGAAGCACGCTTAAAAGAATTAAAGGGGAACAAATAATGAGTTATTGCGATTATGATTATGAAAAAGAACCGAATTATCCAGAAGTTGAAGAAATCATAGACAAGGCTTCTGGCAAGTTTGAAGAATTTTTACGCAAAGCATTTGTAAATGAATATAAGAATATTCAAGGTGCAAGCGAAAACAATGCAAGAGTAGAAAAACTATTAAATGAGCGCGAGAAATCTTTAAGGGAAAAGGAACTCAAATTGCAAGAGCGCGAATCTGAACTTGCCAAATCCGAAGAAGTTCAATATGAAAAACTCAAAGCAAAATGGTTTACGGAACTCGGTTTAGCTTTTGATATTGGCGATACTGTCTATTACCGTAAGGACGTGACAAAACGTGTCGTTTGTCCTACCTGTAACGGCAACAAAAAAGTCAAGGCGAAAGTTGAAAGTGCTAATAATGCGACGTTAGATTGCGAGCTTAATTGTCCTACTTGCAATGGTTATGGAACAGTGTTAGGCGAAAGAGAATATGAGATTGTGGAAGCGACGGTAACACAAATTGACGCTCATATTAAAAAATACAGCGATGGCTCAATAGTTATTAAGCATGATAGTGATTTTAGCTACGAACTTATTACTTGTGCATGGGTAAAAGATAAGAAAGGGAGCGACTCTCACAAGATTCAAGGTTGTGACTTGTATAAAACGAGAGAAGAATGCGAGAAAACTATCCAAGCATTAAAAGAGGGTAAGTAATGCCTATCATAAACGATTACAATCCACCCAAGCGCAAGCAATTAACAAAGTCGGAACGTCAGGAAGTTTACGACAAATGTGGCGGACACTGTGCTTACTGCGGTTGTGAAATCGCCTTAAAAGATATGCAGGTTGACCACATTGTGCCTATGGCGCGGTGCTTTGATTGTTACCGCCAACACAAGACCGCTGAAGAATTAGACGTAATGTCAAATTATTTGCCCGCTTGTCGCAGTTGCAACCATTATAAAGGAAGTTCAACTTTGGAGAATTTCCGCAAAAACATAGAGCGGTTTCCGAGCGTTTTAATGCGCGACAGCGTTACATACAAGAATGCGGTCAGATTTGGACTGGTGGTGCCAAATCCCCATAAAGTAGAGTTTTATTTTGAGAAACTTGGAATTTCAATTCCGAGCGAGGGTGACAAACCAAAAGGATAGAGAATGCCTACAATAGAACTTCTTAAAGAATTACAAGCCGCGCCGTTTCACCGTAAGGTTGCAATAACGCAAACACGAATAATGGAATGGTACTTCAAATTTAAAGGGCAGGTTTATGTGTCCTTTTCTGGCGGCAAAGATAGCACAGTGCTTTTACATATAGCGCGTAGAATATTTCCCGACGTAGAGGCTGTATTCTGCGATACTGGGCTTGAATACCCCGAAGTAAGACAGTTTGCAAAGTCGTTTGATAATGTGACAGTTATGCGCCCTAAAATGCGTTTTGACGAAGTTATAAAAACATACGGATACCCCTTTATAGGCAAGGAAGTTGCGGAGCGTGTTTATAATTCCAGACTTTGTATTGCGGGGGGGGGGGCAGCTATTTCAAGCACTACTACGAACTCACAGGAGAATTACCCGGTCAGAGTAAGGCAACTGTTGGGGACTGGGGGTTTCTTTAGCAAAAGGTACGACTTCTCAAAGTGGAAACCCTTGCTTGATATGGACTTCTTGATTTCACACCGCTGTTGCGGCGAAATGAAGAAAAAGCCATTAAGTCATTTAAAGAAAAAGCCGATACTGGCAACAATGACCGAAGAAAGTATGTTAAGACGCACGGCTTGGTTACAGTCTGGCTGCAACGCATTCAATAGCAAAAAGCCAAAGAGCAAACCGATGAGCTTTTGGACTGAACAAGACGTTTTAGAATACATAAAGCGTTACGATTTGCCGATAGCAAGCGTTTACGGCGAAGTTGTAACGCGTGGGGCGGACGGCAATTTGTACGGCAGTACGCTATGCGACGGCTGTGGCAAACTTTGTACTACTGGTTGTCATAGAACCGGGTGCGTCTACTGTGCGTTCGGGGCGTATGAGGAAAAAGGTGAGGGGCGTTTTCAGCGATTAAAGCGCACTCACCCGCGTCAGTATGAATATTGCATGGATGGCGGAGCGTATGATTCGGACGGCTTTTGGAAACCCGCAGGTGGCGGCTTGGGAATGGCGCACTGCATTGACGAAATTAACAAGGTTTTTGGTAAGGACTTTATTAAATATTAAAGCGTAAAAGAATGAAACAAAATCAGTACATTAAAATCGACATAAGCCCGACGGGGGGGGGGGCATTACAAGCCGAAAGGTAATTGCGACCACCGCCCAAGCGATAGCGCAGAGCGAGGTTCAGTGTGTGTAAGTTGAAACTCGAAGTAAACCAGTGCTACAACTTGGACTGTAAGGTCGGTATGCAACTTATGAAAGAGCAAGGCATAAAAGCCGACTGGTGCATAACCGATCCGCCCTACGGAATAGGTGTCGGAACAATGACATATACGAACGGCGTGGCGATAGCGGGTAAGGCTGCGGCAACGCGCCGGGACTACACTTGCAAAGATAATCTTTGGGACAACGAGAGAATCGGGAAAGAGTTTTTCGACCTGATATTTGAGCTTTCGGGTAATCAAATTCTTTTCGGTGGCAACTACTATACAGACGTTCTTCCAGTAACGAAGTCTTGGGTAGTATGGGACAAGCGTTGCGACGATAAACTACGGAACAGTTTTAGCGATTGTGAACTTGCGTGGTGCAGTCAAGGTGTGGCGCGAGTATTCCACTATATGTTTAACGGAATGCTACAAGGCGATATGGCGAATAAGGACTACCGCTTTCATCCCACGCAAAAACCGACCCAGCTTTGGACTATGTTGCTCAACCACTATACCAAAGAAGGCGACTTGATTCTTGACCCTTTCGCTGGTTCTCAATCGCTCAGAATTGCTTGTCATAAACTTAAACGAAGATACATAGGTTTTGAGATTTCAAAAGGCTACTTCAAGAAAGGGACAAAGTGGTTCGAGCAGGAAACCGCGCAAGTGAGTATATTTGATTTACTTAATTGAAAAGGAGAGGCTATGGAAGAAATTATAGACGAGCAGAGCGAGCAGGAAATTGAAGAACTGGTCAAGGACATAACCGAGATTATGGGTATCAATTTCAGACAGTGCGACAGCACAACGCTTGCCAACGGTCTGTATAAGCGGAACTACCGCAAAATAAAAACGGAGGAATAATTGTGAGCAGTATTAAAGATAAGAAGAAAGAAAAAGCTATTGCAGAACTACACAACTTTATGTTTGAGAAAAGTAATTCCGCAAACGTTGAACCCGTATTCACTGACGGCGAAGGTAAGGAACATTACTTGGACGATAAATCGGCTGTGGTAATAAACGATATTCTTGAACAAGCATTCATTCCTTTTCTGGCTAAGGCTGTAATAGAGGAAGGCTACGAAAAGCGCGAAACCTGCAACTACATAGAAACAGTTATGGGCAACAGCGACGAAGATAAGGCTTGGGTATGCGATAAGTGCGGCGAGGCTTGGACCTTAATGGAAGGTGGAACACCAAAAAGTCACAATATGCACTTCTGTCCCCAGTGTGGTGCAAAAATCACTGAGTGTATTCCCAAGGAGAAACTGAATTGAAAATAGCATATATCATCTGCTGGTGCATTACAAATCTTGCGTTTATCGCAATGAGTGTATTCCTTTCGATATGGTTCGGGAATATGAACTATTTATGGTTTTTGACTGTGCCGATATTAAGTTTCTTGGACTTTGAAATTATAGAAACCAAATGCAAGAAAAAAGCTGACAAAAACGAAACAGACCCTTTTAATACGGAGGAAGATTAAAGTGAGTAAATTTATTATATGGCGCAGGGGTAAAGGGAAGACCACCGAGCTTATAAAAGAGGCAGAAAAAGACCAACTCATTATTGTTTGCGCGAGCCGCGAACGCTGTAAGTTCATAGAACAAATGGCTAAACGTTTAAAACGAAACATACCTACACCATTAAGTATATACTCTTGCGTATCAAGGGGGATAGAGCTTGGAAGTTCTTACAGGCACAAACAAGGGCAGGTGCTTATTGACGACGTTGAAGACGTATTACAGTCCATTATAGGGCTACCGTGCAAGATTATTACAGGAACAGGGAAAGTAGAGGAAAAATTAACGCTCTGGCAACGTCTAAAGAGAAAGATAACTTTTACAGATAAGAATTGTGAGCCAACGGAGGCAGAAAGTGAGAATTAAGGCAATAGATAAACAGACAAACAATGTCGTTTACATAGTTCAAATTCTTTCGACTACTGTTTGCGCTTATATAGAGCAAGACGGAACACGGTTACAATTCTGCAACCCCATATTCTTAAAGATAGACGACGATGCGTATAAAACCAAGAAGGGTGAATAGCTTATGGACAATATACTTTTGTGTTTACCGATAGAAATAATCAAGGGGCTAATTGACGGGGAAATCAAGGATATTCCGTGGGTAATTCGTCATTATCTCAAACCGCCGTTTAAGGTTTACGCATACTGCAGTAGGCACGAAACATTCAAAGTTGATGGCATTCCGCCGCGTTTATTTCATATCAAGGACGGCGATTCCGCGCCATATATCAGCGAAGGAATACCTGCAAGTCCTAACCAGTCATTGAAGTTTGAAATCATAAACGGCAAGGTCCCGCTCAGTTTCATTTGCGATAAAATCAAAGAGCTTGAAAAGAGTGACAAGCATCCTTTCAATTATGCTTGGAACGTATCAGAACTTACTATACTTGATAAACCTATGACCCTTGGGCAATTTAAGCACCGTTGCCCGAACAAAAAGCAAAAATGCGGAAAGTGCAAATATAAGTTGAATGATAGTCCGCTCGAATCGGTTCGTTGCGGTGCAAATATCACGCAAGCACCTACGCCTTGGTGCCATATCAGGGAGGTTTAAAAAGTCAATGTTAAGAAAAATAAAGTCTGTCTTATCAATAACAACAGTAATAGCTTTTATTCTTGAATTTTGCGTTATTTGCGCCATATAAGGGGGGCTATCGTGGGAAAAATAGCAATAAGGTGTTGCGGAAAGTTAAATGAAAAACCGTGCTCGAATATATTAGCTTACATACAAGCTGACGGAAAAATAACCACCGCCCGGCACGGACGTTCAGTCGAAATTTCAACAAAAGAGAACGGAGGTAGCGTCACAATTACCTGCGAACGGTGTGGACAAAAGAATAAAATTGAGTCCGAAACTATTTGGAAAGTCAAGAAAAATTAAAAAATTTCCTAAAATGTGCAAGAATTTAGGAAAAATTCTATTGACAAAAAAAATAAATGTTGATAATATATAATAAAATTAAATATTTTCAACAACATACTAATGCAGTAAATCGGAATGTATTTTCCACCCGCGAATGCGTTGCAAAGCAGTTGGCTACAAACATTGATTATTCAGTGTTGCTATCTTTCCGTTTACTTGTTTTTGTGAATTCACGCCGTATAGCAATGCTGTACGGCGTTTTTCTATGTCAAACAATGAGAGTGAGAGAAACTTTTCGACAACCGAATATTGCCATTGCTGCGGCGCAGAACTGACAGAAGATAACTGTCGGCAGGTTTCTGCGTCTTTTAGCGTGAATGGACTTAGCCACCTTTGCATTAGCTGTGAACAAGACTTTTATGAAAAGCTGGCTCACACCGAAGGAAGATACATTGCACTTTTCCACGCTTGCGCCGCGCTGAATGTGCCCTGCAAGCCGATTGTACTTGAAGACATTAAAGATTTCGATACTTGCAAAGACCCTTGGATAACCTATATTAACTGCCTTTCCGAGAAAAAGGAAGACCGCAAGGGTAGAAAGATACTTACCTTTTTTGACGGCGTTACAAATATGCGCGAAATCTTCGGTAAAGATTTAACCGAGAAAGATTTCGTAAAACATATCGTCAACGAGCGCGCAAAGCTCAGTAAACTTCCCGGCACGCCCGAACAAAGAGCGAAGTGGGGCACAAACCCTGACTGGAAGACCAGTGAAGATTACGATGAACTTGACCGTCTTTATGAGGCGCGTGAAAGCAGTTTTAAGGGGCAGACCTTAACACTTCAACAAGAAAACGCTCTTATGAACGTTGCAAAGTGGAGTTTAAAGTTAGATAAGCTAATCGAAAAGGGTAACTTTACGGGCGCAAAAACTCTAACCGATATGATAGATAAAACTCTCGCAGCCGAGAGTATGCGCAAAAAAGACGAGAAGCCTGTTGAGCATTTTAGACCCGATGCGTGGGTTGTTGCGCTCGAACGTGCAGGGTTAATGGCTGATGGAAAATTCCTTAACCTTGCAGATACCATAGCGGCAATAGACAAAAATCTATTGCGCAAACGTAAATACAACTACACTCTTGACGTGTTAGACCAGTCAATGCTTAAAATGTACAACTGTGTAAGACAGAACGCTGACCTTGCAGCAGTCTATGAGTTGCCTGCTGAATTGACGGTTGACGACGAACTTGGGGAATTCTCGTCGGAAGAAACAGACGACGAGAAGAAACGTAAAAAGTATGCGAACTTAACCCCGATAAGAAAGAATGGCAGTAACAGCGACGGCGGTGAAGAATAATGCCGACTGGAAAGACTTACAGCAAGCAAATGGGACGCTGGATAGACAAGGACACCCAGCAAGCATTTGACTATGAAAGCATAAACCAAGAATCGTCGGCACTTCTTATTTCATTTTTTCGCTGGTACCCCGATTACTTTCTTGACATAATCGAAAGCGATAATTCCGATTATTCTTTGGAACTTCCGCAACGTCTTATATTAAGAGCGTTTGCGCGAAACCAAAAAACAATGATTACTGGTCCGCGTGGCATAACCAAAACGTACTGCATTATGCTGTCGGATATGATAGATGGTGTATTGTCGCCGGGTGAAGTTATCAGATACTACGCACCGTCACTTAAACAAGGTGCGGAACTCGCGGCAACAGCATTCCACCAAATCGAAAAGAATTACCCCGCGCTTGCAAGTTGCTGGATAATCAAATCGGAAACAAAAGACCTATTCAAGATTATCACGATATATGGTTCGGAACTTGCCATTGGTGCAATTCAGGGCGGTAACTGCTCGCAGTTGAATGCGGAAGAAATCGGACAGGAAACCGACCCGAAATTCGACTTTAACGATTTTGAAAGTAAGGTATTACCTACAAATCGTTTAACGCGGTCCGTCAATAAAATGCCTGACCCCGTACATATTAACAACAAGATTAAGATAATCACGAACGCGAGCAGTAGGCTCAATGCAGCGTATTATAAATACCATAATAACTTTTTACAGCAAATGATAAGCGGCGAAATGGGACTTGCGCTTGTAATTGATATGAGCTGGGAAATCTCAGTCATAACAAACATACGAAGTATCTCATACGTTGAAGACCTTCGCCGAACAATGACAATTGACGACTTCTTGCGCCAAATGAGCGGTACATATACGGGTTCGAGTGATAACCCGATAGTAACCGACGAAACGCTTTCTAAAAGCCGTAAACTGCTTGCTATGGAAGATAGTCATTGCGGCGACCCTGAAGTTATCTACATTGTGGCGCACGACGTATCTTATGAAGACGGTGCTAAAAACGCAAAGTGCGCCGACACTGTAATCAAACTTACAAAATATACGCAAGTACATAAGCGCGACAAGTACAGAAAGCAAGTGGTATATGTGGACAGTTATGCGCCGCCCGCAACCGACTACCACCAAGCTATGAAACTTAAAGCGTTATGGCGCAAATATTGTTGCAATTCGGCGGGCACGACATATCTTGTTATCGACGCACAAGCCTACGGCAAAAGTGTCATAGAAGAACTTATGAAACCCACGAATGACGGCTCGTTACCGCTCTGCTGTTATGAGCACATGCGCTATCGTGAACTCGAACAGCCACACGCATTGCCCGTCATATATCCCTTAAAAGCGGGTACTCGCGGCTCTCATGACGAAGATGCGGAAATGATACGCTATGCACAGATTGAGTTTGAGCAAGGCAATGTTGAATTGCTCACCGTAAATATTTACGACGGCATTGAACAGTACAAACTCAAGCACAATATAAAAGACAATTTTGCAGATTCCAGAATAGTTATTCCCTACAAGAAAACCGACGAACTCTGCCAGCAAATTCAAAACCTGCGCGCATCAACCGCAGGTACAACCGTAAAGGAAGAAAGGAAGTCAAAAGCGGTACAACGCGACGACTGGTCAGCTTTAAAGTACGGGTTAAGAATGGCGCAGATCCTTGAAGGTAAATTAAAGAGCGCGAACTACAAGCGCAAGAGTTCTTGGGAAGACGAAATCGCAAAGGTGCGCAGCGGCGGTTCGATAGGTGTCGGCGGTGCGCCAACAACAATAGCATCGGAAAGGAACAGGCTTTTAGGTTTAAGGACTGGTGGAAGAAAATAATGCCGAGAGTAAAAAAATTTAAGCTCTATGCGGGGCGAACCCTTGAAGTGCCGAAAGGTGTAAAGTATTCGTTTATACCGAGCCACATGCAGTATTTACTTTTATATACCGACACTAAGCCGGGCGAAGATTTTGTAAAGGTTCCCGAAGACCAACTTTCAAGAGAAGAACACGAATGGTTGCTCGGTTGCAAGTACGCAGTAAACAGTGCAGCCATTCAAAAGAACCAACAATCTTATACAAACTATTTGAATAATTTCCTTGACAACGTTGAGAAAGAACTCGCCGCCGAGCAGGAAAAAATCAATAATAATAGTAATAACGACAACACTAAACCCAAAGCCAAAAAGAAAAAGCAGTAATCCATAAGTAAATAAATACGAGGACGCAAGTGGGAAATAAAAAGAAAGGGACGAGAGGTGCGAGCGGTCAAACGGTTACATTACCTGCACCGCAAGATACACCGCCCCCCAAGCCTAAAACTTCATATACCGCCGACACATTAGAGCGGTTTCACCAACTTGCGGCTAAGTTTGGCTCTCTGCCCAACGACGCGATTTATTCCGCGTTTACAAGGGCGGGGCGCGCTATGGCAAATCAAGCGAGCATTCAGAACCAACGTGTAAAAACTATTTCGCCACTTCCTGCCGATTACAGCAAAGCCGAACTCGGCGAATTCTTAACGGCACCGCAGTCAAGTGAAAAGCAATTACAGCAAATATCGCAGGCGTTAAGGTTTACGGTCTATCCGTACTTCAAAATAACTAAACTATATGCCGACATATTAACCTATCGTCATTTCACGATTCCCCAGTATCTCGAAAAGGACAGCGCAAAGTCTGACGAATTCTGGCGCGAATTCCGTTTAGTTGATAAAATCGAGAAAGCGGTCAAAGTTGAACAACTTGGGCATCAAGCAAACGGACAGTCAAACATATTCGGCAAATCATTTTACATACTGCGGCACAATATAGACCGCTCACACAATAAAGTTAAGTATATGTTTTACCAACAACTTCCTCAAGAGTGGTGTAAAATCATAGGCTTTAACAACATAACCAAATATACAATCTCTTTCAACTTAATGTACTTTCTTCAGCCCGGTACAGACTGGCGGCAATACGGCGACCTGTTTGAACCGTATATGGAAGACTTCGATGCAATCTTCCAAAAGAAGAAAGACGAGAAGAAAAGCCGTGCTTTCGTTTACGCAAGCGAATGTCAAAAAATTGGCGGTCAACCCACAGATGGTGCAACCGAGCTTTCCGACAGAACTTGCAATATAGAAGTCGGCAACCGCAAATATTGTCTGCATATCGACAATGTAAACAGTAGCGGCGCAGGCAACCCAAAAATGTTTATGCAGAACGGACGCTGGGCATACGATGTTACGTTACCTATTGACCGCGTGTGGACGTTCGAGATAGACGATACAACACCTATCATTGCGCCGCCTATGTCGGGACTTATGCAGTCATTTACACAGCAAGCGGACTTCGAGGCGGCACAGCTCAGCATAGTTGTGAACCCGCTCGTTAAAATCTTTACTGGCGAAATTCCTTACCGCAGTCAAAATGACGGTGCGTCCGAAGAAGACGCTTTCAGTCTTTCCTTAGACTCTCGAAAGCTGTTTGAAATTTACTGGAATATGCTTATGGCAAATTCCAACACGGGTGGTACGGCGTTCTTTACGGCACCAGTACAAAACATTAAGAGCCACGATTACGCAGAGGCGGCAAACGCAAACGATATTTCTTCGAGTTTCAATTCGTATGTAATGGAAAAGGCGGGGCTGACCGCACTAATTCCTGCAAACGAGAACCCGCACCAAGGCATATCGCAGTATTCCGCAAAGCTCGAAGCGCAATTCCCTATCTGTATATATAGAACGCTTGAAAATATGGTCAACCACTTATTCGAGAGTCTTAATCTTGAATATGAGTGGCACTTCCAAATGTTTGGCGATATATACGCGGAAGCTACAATGCGTGCAGACGCAATGAAACAGTTAAACATAGGCGACCTTTCGGCGTGGTTTGTGCTTGCGGCCCTTGACGGACAGTCAATCCTTGATAAACTCTCAATGAGCAGAGCGGTTAAGGAAAGTGGCTTACTCGATTACTTAATACCGCCTAAAACTTCATATACACAGTCGGCGAGCGACCAGTCGGCAACACCAAAACAGACGGGTGCACCACAGAAGACTGAGCAAGAAGTTGAAGAAACTAAGGTGCAGAAACAAAGCGAGGGTGAAAGTACCGATGGCAATGAATGATTTGCAAGAAGTTATGAAAAACCCAAGCATAGAAAAGGCAGCTAATGCCGCGCTTAAAAGAGGGAATCACATAGAAGTGCATTCTTCAAAAGACGGTATTAAAGTGTTTGAGGTCAGCAAAAAGCTGGTTGCGACAGTAAAAATAAATAATCAATAATATATGCGGGCTTGCGCCCGCCAATATCGCAGAGTAGAGCAATGGTAGCTTGCTGGGTTCATAACCCAGAGGTTGGTGGTTCGAGTCCGCCTTCTGCAACCAAATAAATAATCGCCGTTGCAAGTGGGCAACGGCAAGAGCCAAAAGGGGCTATGAGTACTGCAGTGGTGTGGTACCCGTAGCCCTTAATTCATTTTTTGAGAGGTAACACTATGGACGAACCTATCGAAAAACCTATTCACCGTATATTAGACGGTCAGCTTAAACTTTGCGAAACTTCAAACCCTATGTTGCGCAAAGTCGTTTTAATGCTTTTAAATGACACAGTATGCAGAAATAACTGGTTGTTTGAACACATAGAAGACCATTTAAACGACGTTGCCGAAATTCCTATTCTCTATTCAGTAATTAACGGAAAGATTGCAAACGGGCACGATTTTGAAATGGTAAGAGATCCGAAGACTGGAAAGCTCTACCCGTCATATATCGGCGCGAACTGTGAGCACCCCGCAGGCTGGATAAAGGAAACGGAAGACGGCAAGTTTAACCCTCACATTGAAAATATTGACGGCAAGAACTGGATAGTTGCTATCGGTACGCTGTGGTATTTCTACAACCGTGAACTCATTGACGAAATTGAGCGTAACGGTGGGCAAATGAATGTCAGTATTGAGGCTGACGTTTACAAAAACCGCATTGTTGACGGTGTTGAGTACGAAGAAGAATATCGCATAGTCGGTGTAACAATTCTGGGTACTGACGTGCCGCCCGCATTCGCAGGTGCAAATATCAGAAAACTTTCTGCAAGTATAGGCGAGCTGGAACAACTCAAAATAAGAGCTGCCTCTTACGAGCAGGTAGATAATAGTGAGCCGCAAACTCAAAACAATAAAAATTTAAAAAAGGAAGGAACAGACAGCATGAATAAGTTGAAAGTCAAAGACTTAGACGGCAAATTCCCCGGCTTTAAGGTTCTTGCGGTGCAAGACGAAAATGTTGTGTTGCTTTCGGAAAAGGGCGAATTTTTCCTTTCGTCGGCAAAAAGCGAAAACGGCGAAATAATTTGCGGTAGCAAATCGGAAATCACCCCCGTAATTCTTTTTGCGAACGAGGGGGGACTTAAAATAGAACTTCCCGTCGCAATGATTACCGAAAGTTTACAGGCACGTTGCGCAGAGCTTGAAAAGAAGTACGAGGACGAACACAAGACGTGTCAGACGGCGACAACCGCTTTGGAAACTATGCAGGCAGCGGAAAAGGTTCGCAGACGCGACGAGGCAACGACGGCTATCAAAGCGCGCCTTGCTCAGATTAACGCGGACCGCCCCGAAGACTGCAAATTCAAAGAAGAAATTTGTGCAAACTTGCTTACTGCCGCAGCAGAAGACAAGTACACAAACTTGGTTGACGCGGAAGGCAAGTTTATCGGCGCAAGCATAGCGGCAAGGGACGTTGACGCTTTGTGTATGGAAGAACAAATTAAGTATCAGAAAGCACAGGCAGAAATCAAGACCGCCAGCGAGAAAAAGACCTTCGCTTGGGAACAGCCCATCGGCGAACCGCAGAAAGCGAACGAAGGCATTCTGGGCGCAATATCCAGAGTAATGAAATAATAAATAAGGAGAACAAAAATGTCATTCATTAAAGAAACATTATTTGAAGTTGCCATTCCCGACGGCGTTAAAAACACTTCGGGTAAATTCAATAAACTTGACGACGAAAAACTCGTTCCCGAAGACTGCAGTTCGGGTATGCTTTGCGTACAGCACTCTCTTACGGAAAACGAAGGCTACGAAGTTGCGAAGTATAAGAACGGCAACGACTGGAACTATATCGCAGCCGCAAACGGTAAAGTGGGCGGCAATACGGGCGACGCAACGGGTATCTATGCGTTTAACAACTACGCTCGCAACAGAGCAGTTGACGGCAACGGCAACGTATGGGTCGAGGGCAGAAACACGCTCGGCATAGGACTTCCCGCAGGCGAACGCGGCGATTTCAAAGAACTTTTCGTAGGTAAGCAATACTTCCTCGGAAAAGGTAACTTTGCAACCGCACCCGCAGACGATACGCACAAGTTCGCAACCATAAAGGACGGCAGACTTGTTGCTGCGGCAGCCGCACCCACTTCGGGCGGTGAAGTTTACTTCAAGATACTCGGCGAACTCGGTGTAACCGAAGGTTCCGCAGACTGGGGTACCAAGTATCGCTTACTCGTTTGCAGAGCAGCAGTAACGGCAGGCGGCACACAAGCAAGTCCCGCTAACGGTGGCGCAGGCGAACCGGGCGCAGGTAATTAAGGAAGGAGGATAACAGAAATGTTGAAATTAAATTGCATTCCTAACGACGTATTTGAAGCCTCTAACACCAGCGACACCAAAATCAAGGTCTGCGGTGCAGAAATCAACCGCAGAGATTTGGTCGCTACGGGCAGACTCGTCGTTTGCGAGTATATCGGTAAATCAATAAACGAAAACAAGATGAATTTGGAAAAATACAATTCCCGTCTTGCAGCACAGAACGTTGACTATGCGTCTTTCTCAAAAGCATTCAGGGATAAGAAACTCTTATTCTGCGCGGCTCAAGCGTACAAAGCAAGCGGTCAGGAAATGCCCGCGAATATCGGTGAAGTCAAGAGCGACTTGTCGCTTATGAGGGACCCCGTATTCCTGCGCACAATGTCCGCGCTTGACAGAGATATTCTTACGCCTTTGCTTTTCCGCGTATTCGACGATATAAGTATGGGCGGTCTTATGCAGTGGGAATCTGCCCCCGCATTCGGCTACAAAGAAATCGAAATCAAGTCCAACGACGTTGTTATCTTCGAGGATACAAGCGTAGGTAGCTTTAACAACGTTACCATCAGCCGTCTTAACAATAAGACGATTACGCTTACCCCCAAGGCAACGGCGGCAATTACCCAGATTAAGTGGACTCAAATGTTCGAGGGCGACGCGGGTGATTACTACAACGCAATGATTCGCGGTCTTTGGAACAAGGTATATGCGAAGTTTGCTTTTGCACTCAAAACCGCAAAAGAGAATCAGAAGTATATGCCCAAAAAGCTCACTTATTCGTCCTACACGTCCGACAACTGGAACAACCTTATCGACGACCTTTCGGCGGCGAACGGCGTAGATGCAAACGACCTTTTGGCTTTCGGTGCGCGCACCGCTTTAAGCAAGGTAGTTCCCACCGACGGTACGGGCGGCGCAATTCTCGGTATGCAGTACGGCTTGGGCGAGAAGTGGACTACGCAGGGTCATCTCGGTAACGTTGGCGGCGTTGACCTTTGCCCGATTCGTCCCGTACTTGTACCCGGTACACAGAACAACTTGCTCACCAAGATTTTCCCTACGGACGAAATCTATATGGTTGCAAAGGGCGGCGAAGGCAACAAGCCTATGTATGGCGTATATGCAGAGGGTCATCCTATCACCCTTACGGCAGAACCCAGCAAGACGGAAGACTTCACGCTTGAAATCAACATGGAAGCAATGTTTGACATTGCGCCTATGTTCGCAAGCAAGGTCGGTCTTATCAAGAACGTTGCCTAATAGCATTAAGGTTAAAACTGGAAGCAGGGCGGAATTTCTGCCCTGCTGACAGAAATATTTGTCAAATAATTAAATCTGAAAGGAGTGTGTAAAGAAAATGGCAAAATCAGCAACCAAAACCGAAAACAACGAGAACGAAGAACTGAAAGTTACGGACGGCGAATCCCCCGAAGTAACGGAACAGGAAAATCCTTCCAAGAAAAAGGAAGAAAAGACATATACAGCAGCAGAAGTCGAAGCACTTGTAAAAAGTGTTAGCGAGAAAGCAGCTCAGGACGCAGTTGCGGCATACATTAAGTCGCAAGGTGAACAGCCCGTAGTCGAAATTAAAAAGGACGAATATGTAACATTGCTCTATATGGATGCAGTTTCAGATACGTCAGTTTTAACTCTCGGCAAACTCGGACAGATAAACCGCGTAGGTGGAACCTTAGACATTCCCAAAAAGGAATTCTTTCAGGGTATAGACGCTAAGGTTGATAAACTTATGCGCAGACGTGAACTTATCGTAATTAACGGACTCACAGACGAAGAACGCAGCCGTTACAGACTTGACTACAAAGAGGGAGAATTGCTCTCGGCGGATATGTACTATAAGCTGTTGGACCTTGACGTAAAGGTACTTTACGAAATCTTTCCTAAACTTTGCGAAAGCCACCAGCGCATAGTTGCCAAGTTATTTATTTCGGCATACGAAGACGGCGATAACCGTATTCACCCCGATACGGTTAAAGTACTTAATAACCTTTCAAAGAAAACAGACCCCGACGGAATGTTTACACCGATATTGAAAGATATGGGTAGAAAACTTTCCGAATAAAGCAAGAGGAAACAAACATGGCAATGGACTTAGAGAAGTTGGCGCAGGACTTTGACGCGCAAGAAAACGTTGTCGAGCAAACCGACGAAATCATACCCGAAACCGAAACGGAAGAATTATCTGTTGTGGTAACGGATCACCCCAAGGCGTTGGTCGAACCGAACGGAACGGCAAACGTAGGGTTTTCTTCGGTTGTCGGTAGCGTACAAAGCAATATTCTGGAAAAGGCAAAGGTGAAAATTACCGACGAGAAAATTGTCGAGAAACACGCTGAAAGCCTTGCCGATATTGCGGACAAAGCCCTTGAAGTTCAAGCAGAAACGGCATCTCTGCAAGTCCAAGAACAAGAGGCGGATAATAAGGTTCGTAAGCAAGAGATAAGGAATAAACTTATCGTTTTGAATGCGGAAGCTGACCGCCTTAAAAGAGAGCAAAAGCAATTCAATAAAGAGCAAAAGGCTGACCACAAAGCGCGCAATAAGCAAGCTAAGTGGGAACTGTACAAAGATAAACTCACTAAGATGAAATACTCTTATGTGCCTAACGCATTTATTCTTTCAATGCTTTTATTCTTTGACGGCGTAAAAAGTTTCTTCGATGGTTTGGGGACAGTATCAACTGCAATCGTTAAAGCGTTAAAATGGGTGATTTTAGTCGGCTTAATTTTAGTCGTATTATTCTCGATACCCATAACGCGCGAGTGGATTATCAATTTATTATCAACAGGAGGAACTTAATAATGCTTAAAGTAAAAGAGCAGGAACTGTTGCAGGCTTATAACGAGCTTGTGGCAAAAAAGGAAAACGGCCAGACCGTAGTGGAAAGCGACGCGGTAGCGTTCGCACAGTCCCACGGTTATGACGAAGAAAAGACAAAGAGATTCGTTGACTATGTGCTTTCCGAAAACCCCAACAACGGACTTACCGTAGAGGAAGTTGCTAAGTTGAAAGTTCTCGGCGAATACATAGAAGAAGTTGCGGACGAATTGCCCGCGAGCGACGAACTCAGTGAAAGCGTGCCTCAAGAAACAACAGCAGGGGAGGAAGTAGCGGACGCAACCGTTGGCACCCCCGGCGTTGGTGGTTCCGTGAATAACTACTAATGAAGGAGGTCATCGAAATAATTATGGCGATTAAAGATATTGCAATCATAGTCGGTGGCTGCCTTCTTGCCATTCTTTATGTGGTTCTGGTTATAAGAGCCATAATCAAAAAGAAGCAAAGCGGTAAGTCCGTCAACGTCGTTCAGACAATGGCGGAAATAGCACAACAGGTTATGCCGTTGGTTGGCGCGGCGGAAGTGGCGTTTAAGAGCGTGTCGGACAAGAAAACTGGCACCCTGAAACTCAAAGACGTACTCAACGATATTAAAGATATGTGCGCCGAAAAAGGTATTACCTACGATAAGTCTTACTGGACTGATTATATAAAAGAAGCAGTAAATCTTATCAATATTAACCGCGATTTACCCCAACTCATTGCTGGTGAAGTGGCGAACGCAACAGAAGATAAAACGGAACAGCAGGCAACGCCCGTCGCGTCCTACACAACCACTACAAACATTTAACTAAAGCGTTGTTAAAGGTGGGGCGCAATGCCCCACCCGAAACAACCCAATATAAAGGGAAATAATTATGGCGACACCCATTTTAAAAGTTATAACTCAATACTGCAGTATTCTTATCGACGACATAAATCTCGACGCTTTAGCAAGAGAGAATATGCCGCTTTATGCTCGCCGTATGTGGTCATATCTGCAAGCCGCTATTCCTAACTTTACTACACCAAGCGGAATGATACCCTATTTAATGGGTACACCCGATTCACCGAAACTTATTGAGCCGATATACGGCAGCACAAAATATATACTCGAAGAAGACATTACGGAAGAAACAAACGTTGCATTAGAGAACGGCGCAGGCTACGAACTTTTCAGTTGTAAAATAGAAACCATCGATAAGCGCGAACGTGTAATTCTAACGCCGATGGATCTTGTAAAATACGATAGCGAAAACGGCATAATTACTTTTACGGCCAGTGCAGAAAACCCGATACCCAAAGGTACCGTATTCAATATGGACTTCTACACGGACGGTTACTTTAAAGAAGACCTTTCCGTTGAAATAATGCGAATACTTGGGCTTTGTTTCCAAGTTGTATGGCAGACGCGCTTTAACAATGACTGGCTTTCAAATGTTTCAAAAGTGGAAGATAGGTCATTCAGCGAGCAGAACAGGGCGAACAAGGAAAAGACGGATACTGAACGTCTTGCCCGGTACAAAAGCGACCTCAACAGCGCAATGAGAGCTTTGGAAAGAAACCTTGCAATCAGAAAAATACTCCCGTCATCGGGGTTAATATAAATTTTAAAAAACATAATTCGGAACTGGAAAGGAGATACCCATTATGGCACAAAAAAAGAAATTTGAAATAACGGAAGAACTTATTAAGGGCGCGGCGACGTACATTCCGCTTGAAGATAAAATGGCGTTCGCAGAGGCAGTTGCCGAATCCGTGTTGGAACCTGTCGAGATTTCGGCGCAGAAAATTCAAAGCGACGAAGTTATAACCCTTCCGCAACTTTGGGAAGAAAACCCCCAAAAGAAACAACTCTTTCTCATGCAGTTGTTTTTAAGACATTATTTGCGTGTTGAAGTTCCCGATAATTTCAGCACAAGAGATTACGACGAATACGCCAAGGTACACCCTATGAACCAACTCGAACGGTTTAAGGGCAATACCGAAGTTAAACATATTATTTTCGATTTGCTTGCCGATTACAAGGAATTAAAGAAATTGCTTGACATAAAAATCTTTAACCTTAAAGCGACAAGGAACGATGCGCTTGAACGTTTCCTTGCGGGCGTGAATTTGCTTTCTACCCCCGATAACCTTAAAGCGTTGACTTCGAGCTTAAAGCAAGCAACCGAGCAACTTCAACAGCGCGGTGCTGACATAGCGAAACTTCAAGTTGCCGCAGGCAAACTTGAAACGCAAGCAAGTAACGCGGAAACGAAGAAATTTGTGAGCGAGAAGAAATCATAAATATGAACAACGAAATTGACGAGCTTTTTGACGGACCAAAGGTGGACGACGAAATAACTAAAGACATTGACGCGGATTGCGTTGGCTGGGTTGTGCTGCCTTGCTTTAAAGTAAAGGTTAAGGACGACGGCGAAATTTCACTTGTATGCGGTGATATTGCGGGCTGGTTATTCGAGCACATATTCGTCTATCTGTGGACTGGCAAAGTTCATTTATATAGAAAGGGTTAAGAGATATGGCAACGATTGAATCGCAATGGTATCCATACGATAAAATTTACGGCGGGTTTTACGACTTGTCCGATACGGACGAGATACCCCGCAGAGTAATGGACTACCTTTTAGATATGCCCGACGGTACATACGAACCCAAGGACGATAACAAGCGCGCAAGGGTGCGCCTGTGGAAATATCTTTATTACGACGGTGCGCGTCCGATAGACAACCCTTTACCTACCCCACAGCAGAAAAAGCAAGTACTGTTTAACCCCGATAAGCCTGATGAACCTGCGGACGATAAGAAGGGATACAGACTTATTCCCCAGCCTTTTGCGCCGGGCGTTGAGCAGGTGGCTCAAACGCGCATTTATGTGTATATGGGCAGAACGATAGCATCTGACGATTTACACGTCCAGCTGGCAGTAACGTTCGATATATGGACACATAACACGCAAGAAGCTAACACAAAACTTAACGAATCGTATTCAAGACTATTCGCTATGGAACAAGCCATTATAGAGGCTTTCCACGGAATAGATATGGGCGGTGTCGGTACATTCTATTTCAACCGCCAAAAACACCCCGATTGCGGAACCCTACTTTTGGGCGACGGTAAGAGCAATTTCGGGCGCAGAGTTACTCTCGGTTTGGAAGTAAAGAGCAATACGCAAAATGAACCCATAAAGAATAACGGTCCGCGCCTTGGAAATGGTCAATTCGGTTAAACAGCAAAGCGTGGAGGTACCTTATGGCAAACGATAGCGAAAAATACATACAGGGCGCAATATTGCAAGGCGGTGGAATACCGCAAGGCAAGACTAATGTGCCTAAAAAATATGTTGATAGACAAGGGCAGTATCTCGCTATTCGTACACAGCAATTTACCGAAGCGCGCGCAAAATATTCAAGCGACTTCGTAGAGGCGCAGGTACAGGGCTTACTGGAAGACTTCTACGAATGGACAACAACCTATATACGTTTACCAGACGTTCGCTCAAACTCAAGCGTAACAACGCAAATAGATGATTACAAAACGGTTCTATTTGAAGATAAAGAGATTGAGTACTTCCCGATAGGCGCAAAGGTTGAAACAATGGGCAATATCTGGATATGTGCTAACCCGTCAAACATTTCGGGCGCGCAAGCTACGGCAATAATCAGACGTTGCAATTCTTCATTTAACTACTACGATTATTACGGCAATATAAAGACTGAGCCGTTAGTAATAGATAAAGTGGCTATGCAAGGCAACGATAACGTTGCGCCGAGCGACCAAGTACTTCTCAATGGCTATTTCAATGCAATGTGCCAGCTTAACGAAGTTACTAAGCGCGAACTGAATACGGACCGCATAATAATTCTCGGTAGCAAAGCCTTTAAGGTAACTGGCTTTACAGACTTCATACAAGAATTTACTGGCGATTACGACAGTTCACACGTCTTAAACTTCTCTCTGCGCATTCAAGAGCCGACAGAAAATGACGATATTGAAAATCGAATTGCTGGCGGAAAGTTAAGGTCCTTTAAAGCTGACATAATCGGCGAAAGCGAATTGAACCAAAACTCAACCACTAAACTTGCCGCCGTATTCATTAAAGACGATAAGGCGGTAGAGCCTACGGACGAATACCCGGTTACTTGGCTGTGGGAAAGTTCGGACACAGATATTGCCGAAGTCGACGCGGACGGTGTTGTTTTAGGTAAAGGGGTCGGAAACGTTCAAATTACCGCGAGAATGGCGCAAAATACGGCAATATCGGCGACAGCCGAGTTGGTTGTCAAGGAAACCAACTTTAAACCGTATGTGGCGTTTATGAGCGTTGTGCCGTCGGCGGTAGAGCAGTATGAAAGCATTACAGTTACTGCTGCATACTTCGAGAATGCACAGCAGACAGATAAAGTAGTTTCTTGGTCGTTCTCTGGTGCAAATAAGAAGAACTACAAAGCGACTATTGACGATAACGCATTAACGATTTACTGCATCGGCGCAGACAATACGCCCTTGAAAGTAACAGCAGAATGCGAGGGACAATTCATATCTTTTGAGTTGATACTCGAAGGACTTTAAAATTAAAAGGAAAAAATAGACTATGTTATGCCCGAATGCGGTACGAGTAAAAAAGGACAGAAGAAAGCCATTCATTTGTAAGAAAATGGTGGACGAAGGGGTTGACATTAACACCGCCGACCCTGATACGCTTGTAAATGAGTATATGTGCCCTTTACAAAGGTACTGCCCGACGAAGGGTGAAACAATCAACTCTGAGTATGCAAAGAGTTGTACACTGCGTCAATCGCGCGGTTAGCGCGTTGATATATAGCATTGCAAAATAATTGCAGGAGAACAAATAATGGGCAATGAAACAGCAATGTCATGGGAAATGCGAGCAAGCATAAGAAAGGGTGAACCCCTGACTTGGAAAAAGCTCAAATTCTACCCCATAAAAATGGAACACTACGAAGAATTTTTGGACGTAAGGAATGCGCTGGCAATCCGAATGACGAGTTTATCTAACTTATCGTTTGAGTATTTGAGTATGCCGTTTCTTACCGCAATGTGGGCTATCGACTACGATAGCTTATTTGCGACGGGAAGTTCGATAGGTTTCTTTGAGAGAATAATCAGATTTTTGTATTTATCATTGCGGCTCAAATACAAAAGAGAAGACGCTCTCAAAACAATCTACACCGAAACTGGCAACAAAAGAATTCTTGACAAAGTAGTTGTTACACAAGACGGAAACACCGTCGAAATTACGCCAGACGATTTCGATATTGATATTCGACCTATGCTGGCAACACAAAACGGGATTGAACTTCCAGACGAAAGCGACAACCCCGACCTCGTAAGAGCCGAAGAAGACTTAGCAGCCAAAGGTGCGAGCGAATTAAAAATCGACACAGACACTATGATTGCATCGGTAGCCTACCAAAGCCTTCTGCAAGAGAAAGACTTGAACGAATGGACAGTATTACAGTTTGAGCGAAGAAGACAAGCAATAGAGCGCGGAAAACGATTTGATATGTTCGGACAAGCGGAATTAAGCGGAATGGTTAAATTCAGTAAAGGCAATCCTTTCCCGTCGTGGTGTTTCGATAGAAACGAGAACGGATCGGCGGCACTTATTTCTTTCGGCGAAATGCGTGGAAAACTTTCTGGCTTAGGCGATTTGGATAAAATCGTCGGCAAAGACGGTAATTAAAAAGACGAAACCAAAAATTATAAGGAGCAGATAAAATATGAAATTAAACAATTCGTCATTGTATGTTAAGGGCACCGCAGATATGTGGGCACACGACGTTAAGACGGGCGATTTGATAGGTTACACCAACAAGATTGACTCGTCCAAGTTAAGCACTTCGTGTAACGCAGGCGAAATCCGTGCAGGTATCGGCGCGCCCGTAGTTATCAACATTCCCGATTCGTCCGCATTTAAGGGCGAAGTTACGGCGGCAGACTTCTCGCTTGAAGCAAGACAGCTTGCAACGGGTGGCACGCTCAGATATAACGGTACGGTTCCTTTCAGAGAGAATATCGTAGCGAAAGACTCTAAACTTGTCGTTTCGAGAAAGCCCGTTTCGGCTTACGGTGAAAGCGTTGACAACGAGTATTATTCGTGCTATGTCGGCAACGACGGCAAGAACTACGGCGTTGGCCCCAAATCGAGAGAAATTCAGGGCTTTGTTGCAGAAGAAGGCAAGACCTATTGCGTACTTTACTACGTTGAAGTTGCAAGTGCTCAGGAACTTTCCATTCCTACGACATTCTCGCCCGTCGTAGCGCGCGTTATGGTCAAGATGGCTGTATATCAGGCGCAGGGCAATTCGGACAAGAACAGCTCGCTTGCGGGTTACTTGTACGCATTCATTCCTCGTGCGCAGTTCATTGACGGCGACGCAGGCGTTGACGGTTCGCAGACCACAAACGCAAACACGACGTGGAGTTTCTCGGCGTTGGCTTACGACGAAACCGACACGGAATGCTCGGAATGCGCAAAAGACCAGAGCGTATTCGGCTATATGGTTTATGTACCTTGCGGCGACACAACGCAGGCAGTCAAAGACCTTATAGTTATGCGCGGTAAGGTGGTAGTAAAGGTAGGCGGCAAAGTTCAGACCCCCGTTTACTATGTAATGCCCGACAATTCCATCGTTACCCCCGACTATTCCGACCTTGTATTTGCGATTAAGCAAGCAATATCGGCGGCGAGTGAAGACGGTGAGGAAGAACCCGCACCCGCAACGGAGATTGCTAAGGTTGACGAAGACGGCGTAGTTACGGGCGTAACCGCAGGCGAAACCGAAATGAACATTACCCTTTCGGCAAACGAGTCCGTTTCGGCGGTTTGCAAGGTCGTAGTTCAGGCTGCCTAAGTAGTCTAAGAAAAAAAATAATTATCCTTCCCCCGGCTGAATGCGTTTGGTCGGGGGCATAGGATAAAATAAGCGTGGCAAAATGGTGAATTCTATTGATACGATATATGAGTTAATGGAAAAAGACGGCGGTAGCCTTGATTTGACTGAAAGCGAAATCGAGTATCTGCCCGACAACCTGATTGTACACGGCTTTTTAAGTTTAAGGGGAAGTAAGGTAAAGAAACTTCCCGAAAATCTTATAGTAGAAGACTTTCTCGATATTAACGAAACACAGATAAGTGATATTCCAAAAAGTTTAGTGGTAAAGGGTGATTTCTTTTGCTCAACCTTAATGGGTGAGAAGAACGGAAAACCGCGCAGAGTGCGTATATACGAACGACAAGTAATATTTGATAGGTTTATCTGCTGTAGTCGACGCTTGATAGAATTCAAGAGAGTAACCGAAAAGCTCGGCTATACAATATATGTCGGCACGAATAAAGATAAAAATGTGGTAGTTGACGGACAGTATTTTTCCGTTTGCTCAAGCATTAAAAGCGGAATACTTGACGTTATGTATAAAAAGAACCGCGACAAAGCGGAAGAATTGTACGGCGATTATACGCTCGATTCTACCGTCAAAATGAGCGAAGTTATTGTTATGTATAGGACGATAACAAGCGCGTGCAGAAAAGGCTCGGAATCATTCCTTGAAAGTTTACACCGCACAGACAAAGAAGTTACCGTGCGTGAAATAATTCGAGTAACGCAAGGTCAACCATTCTGTGAAAGGTTTGAACTGTTTTTTACAGATAGAAGTGCATGGCGAATTCAACAACGCCCCGCATAATCAGCAGGTGCAATTATGTTGGACTTTACTATATTGGGCATAGAGAGCATAACAAACGATTTTGAAGTTTTAACGCCGAGAATAGGTAAGGCAGTAAGCGCAGGCTTAAACGCCGTTTCTTCCGATATGACAGCGGCTTTAAAACAACATATCGAATTAGACGTTTATGCAATGTATGACCCCAAAGTATATTTAAGAAGAAGCGAGAACCCTTCATACGGTACGCCGCTCAACTCGGACGAGAATATCGGCGCAACGGTAGTTGATAACACGCTTATATTCGGTTATGTGCCGACTGGTGAGCACTCACTTTATGACGAAGAAATCGACAACGACGACCTTATACGAGTAATTGAACTTGGTAAAGGGTATCAGTGGTATGTCGGCAAGCGGAAGATACCGCCCCGCCCTTTCTGGGACAATTTTGTTACCGATATGATACAGGGCAAGCAAGCTGAAATATCATTCGTTGGTGGTATGAATAACGCTGATAAAGATTTGAACGTTATTCAGACCGGGCAAATTACAGCAGACGGTAACGAAACTTCATTTTAATTTTTTGAATACAATCGACTACATAATTTAGTCGTAACCATATCGCCGTTGCAAGTGGGCAACGGCAAGAGCCAAAAGGGGCTATGAGTACTGCAGTGGTGTGGTATTCATAGCCTTTTATTTTAGCAATTAAGAGAGTTAGTTTATGGCAAAAATTATTCTTTCAGTAGATATACAAAAAAAGAAAGCCGAACAGGGGCTTGGTGAATTAGAAGGCAAGATTAGAGATATTGCCCAGTCTTTATCTACTGTTACAATAAATAATAAACTTACTTCCGATATAGAAGCTCTTACTGCGAAATTTAAGACTTTGGCGGACCAGTCGGACAGACTTGCCGGGAAGACTGCTAAGCAAGCCATAGAGAACGAAAGACTTACTCAGGCGCAAATTAAAACGCAGATAACGACTGTAAATCTTCAAACGGCAGAGGAAAGGTTAGCGAAAGCAAAGATACTTACTCAAACCGCGTCCGTAAATCTGGCTATCGCCCAAGAGCGTCTTACAAAGTCCCAAAAGCAAACACAGATAACAGCTGTCAACTTACAGTCAGCACAAGAACGTCTTAAAAAGGCGCAAGATAATAACACTAAGTCTGCTACGACATTACAGTCGCAAGTAAACGGCTTACAGAAGAAATATGCTGACTTGCTTTCAACTATCAAGTCGCTTGAAAAGCAGTACCCCGCTGGGACGTTTGACAGTCTTAAAACTGAAACGCAGAGTGCACTTACAACGCTGGAAAATTATAACAGTAAGTTAAAGAACGGCGCAACCGCGAACGAAGCAATGTTGCTTAAAATACGCGAGCTTGCGAACGGCTACAATAATTTATCTACAAGCGTTGCTACAACTCGCGTTGAAACTGAACAGCAGACAACGACGGTAGAGAGAAATACTGCCGCAGTAAACAAGAGCGGCGACAGTATAACTTCCCTTATTAAAAAATTCTTAGTATGGCAATTATCAGCAACGCTCGTTATGAAGCCCTTACAGGCAATAACGGGTGCTATTTCCACGCTCAATGAAACTCTTGTAAAAACTGAAGATACAGTTATTGCATTCCAGCGTGTAATGCCCGGTCTTGCCGACGAGGAAATATCAAGTGCGCTTTATGGCTTGGCACAAGATTATGGACAGACATTTGAAAATGTACAGGCTATCGCCCTTGATTTTGCGCGTACAGGTCTTTCTTGGGAAGATACGATAAAAGCCACAGAAGCGGCTCTGCTCGGTCTTAATACGGCTGAATTGGATGCAACTAACGCAAGCGCGGGTCTTATTGCAATTTTAACGCAGTATAAAATTGAAGCAAGCGAACTCGAAAGCGTTATTGATAAACTAAATATTACTCAGGATAATGCTGCTGTTACAACTGACAAACTTTTAACTGCCTTACAACGTATGGGTTCATCTGCGGCGAATGCAAATCTAACGTTAGAGGAATCAATCGCTTTAATTACCGCTTTGTCTGCGGCGACTGGGCGTAGCGGTGAAAACCTTGGTACTGCGCTCAACTCGTTAATTCAGTATTCAAGCAAATCCAGCGCACTAAATGTATTTGCGTCATTATCTGATAATGTTGCGGACGTTGTTGCTGAGTACAAGAAAGGTGCCGCAAGCATACTTGACGTTTGGTATGCGGTTTCCGACGAAATACAACACTTGACAGTTGAGCAGGCGGATAAGCTCGATGCCTACTTTGATACAGAGGACGGCTCTGCACTTAAAGACGCTCTCGCGGGTGACTTGGAAGAAATCTACGACGACCTCGCTGGCGTTTACACAACAGCAAACACATTCCGTAAAAACTACTTCATAGCCCTTTTAGGGAATATGGAAGAAGTTAAAGCGTCGCTCTCGAATATGGATGGCTCAGACGGCTATTCAATGTTGCAGAACGAAGATTATCTCGACACATACACCGCAAAGTTGAATTCCCTTAATGCACAATGGCAAGAGTTTTTAAACGGCGCACAAGACATATTAACCATTAAGAAACTTTTTGTCGACGCGGCGAGCGGGCTTTTAACCTTTGCGGACGCTCTCGACAAAGCGCACTTATTACTGCCAGTAGTTACGGTAGCCGCTTTCACTTTGGGCGCGGCATTACGCCATAAAGCAATGTCAGAGGCAGCAGCAAGAGTAAACGCATATTCTTCCGCTTTAATAAAGAATAAAACCGCAACAATTTCCGATGCTACCGCTATTGCGAAACTTACTTCAAAGCAAAAACAGCAAGTTGTACAAGATATTGCTGCTGCTGCGGCGAGCGGTAAGGTAACAGGGGCGCAAGCCAAGCAGATTATAACAGAGGCGGGTCTTTCAAACGCCTTAACTAAACTGTCCGCAAAGAAAAGAGCGAAATTACAAGCCACAATTCAAGAAGCTGTTGCATCTGGAACATTAACCGCAGCGCAGGGTGCGGAAATAATGACTTCGCTCGGCTTAACAACAGCGAATACAGGTCTTGCGGCGAGCTTTAAAGCCGTTGCTGCAAGCATTAAATCATTATTAGCCTCTGTGCCCATTATAGGCTGGATTTTGCTTGCTGTTACAGCTGTTATTGAGATTATTCAAGCAATCATAGCTTGTTGTAATGATAACGCGGACGCGGCCCGTGAAGAAATAAAGGCAACCACAGAAGAAGCCGTACAAGCGATTGAAACAATAAATGACGCAGTAGAAGCCCTGAATGAAGCCAATGAAGCCTTACAGGACAATATAGCGTCCTTGGAAATGTATGCAGACGTTTTGGGTGATACTTCTGCAAGCGAAGAAGAACGTACAGACGCTTTAAACAACTTAATTAAGTTGTCAAACGAATTAAGAGAAAGCTACGGCGTTGAAAACGATTATCTGACTTCATTGCGCGTTGGTTATGACGATTTAACAAGTTCGGTTAATCAGTATACCGAATCAGTCCGTACTGCGGCTGCGCTGAAAGCGCAAAGCGATTACGAAGATGCACAAAAGCAATTAGAAGACGCAAAAGAATATCTCGGCAATGCCATTGATAACACAATGGGCAACGGCGATAAAAACGAAATGAAGGACTTGAAAGATTCATTCGATTATGCCGGGATAAAGGGTTACGATAAGTTTGTAAACGACGATACAATACAAATCGGCTATTCGCAAGAAAACCTTGACCTTTTGCGTGACTGGCAAGACAAACTCTCTAACGCCCTTGAAGTGGAAGCCGCTAAAAACGGCAAAAGTAGTAGTAAATATAAGGAACTTCATAAAGCGTGGTCTGGGGTTCGTGACGTTGCGAACGATATGGAAAGTACCCTTAAAGATATTGAAGATATTGAGGGTAGCACACTTGATTTATTCGCAAAGGCGCAAGTCCTTAACAACGAAACACTTTCCAGTCTTTATTACGGTGCTATGGGCACGTCGGCAGAGGCAGGCGATTCCTATGACCAGTTAAAGAAAATAATCCAAGAAACTACCGAGTACACTGACGAGCAAAAGAACGCTATAATCGCATTCATAAACGAAGGGCTTTCAGGTTATATTGGAAAATATAAGGCGCATGTCGAAGAATGGGCGAACGATATTTCAAAAGTTACAAGTCTTTACGGCGACCTTATCGACAAACTCAAAGCGTTGCGTGATGCCGAAAAATCAAGCAACGAATGGGAAGAAAAAAAGCTCTCTGTATTAGAAGCCCAAAAAGAAGTATTAGAGGCGCAACAAGCCCTTGAAAACGCCAAAAACGAAGCCACCGTTAGACGTTTTAATACTGCAACTGGGCAGTGGGAATGGCAGACTGACGAAAAGAAAATCGCCGAAGCCGAAGACAAAATAGAGAGCGCGGAGGCAAGTTTATTAAAGGCACAGCAAAATCTTCAAGAGGCTGCCTACAACAAAATTATTGAGTTGCTTGAATCTGGTCAAACCACAAACGACGAAGTAATAGGAATTCTCAATGAGGTTGCTCCCTACTTGCTGTTGAACACTGATTATGCTGGTGAAATGGCAGGTTTTGCTGGTGAAATGGCAGGTTTCGCTGGCGGACTTAATGGTGTTGCGGGCAGCATATCGGGTGTTGCGGATAGTATTTTAGGTGTTGCCTTTGATATAAGGACCTATACTGGCGAATTGCCGAGTTTCTTCACTGATATAGTCGGTGCAATAAAAGAAGTAACCAAAGTTGACGTTACTCAACCGATTAAAACAGAGCCGGGCGATTACACGCCGATTCCCTCAATTACTCAAACTACACCTTCGTTGAATCAACCACAGCAAAAGAGCGACGTTGATATTGCCAAAGATAAAATCGTCGTCCTTAAAGGCGCGGAAGGCAGAGGTATCAATAAAAGCAAAGTAGGCGACAATGGCAATGTTAAATGGGCGGGCGTAGATTACAACGTAGAAAACGCTGGCGAAATAAACAACGAAATACTCAAACAAGCCGTTGAAGCATTAGGCTTAGGCGATAGAGCAATATTCGGCTACAATGGTGAAATATACGGCAATCTTGACGGCGGTATCGTCAAATTAAGAGCACTTGACGGTTGGGGTTCATTCTGGAACGACACCAAGAACACAAACTTTGAAGCATTAAAAAAGACCGTTACAAGCGTTTATGGCACATTCGATAGTGGTGGTATTGCTGGGGGAGCAGGCTATATGGCAAAACCCACCAGCCGTCCCGAAACCGTAAACGACCCTGACCTTACCTCAATGATACTTTCGCCCAGACGGAATGCTGAATGGGATAAGTATGTAAATAATATGGGAATTATGTTCGAGAAAGCTCATAAGTACAGTCAATCGCCGATGGCACAGAGCAACTTCGGTAATACCAATAATAGTGTCGATAATAGCGGTCAAGTAATTGTAAACGGAATGACTGTCAGCCAAGACGCAAAGACAATGACCGTAGCGGACTTGTTTTCGCTTGCAAAGATTATTCCTAACAAATAACTAATAAGAAAAGGAGCAGAGAATTATGGCGATTTACGAGCCTAATCAAATAATACCGTCAACATTTACAAACAGCGGTACGATTTCGGCGAGCGACCAAGTAAATATTCAATGGCAAGTAAACGGCAATAGCGCGTTACAAGGCTTTCAAATTGATATGTACGCCAACAACGCACAGTCTAATTTTATTAAATCGACAGGTTATTTAACAACAAGGTGCCCCTTTAACGGTACCGACCAACGCGGTAAATCTGTTTACTTTTCTTACATATCAGGCGGAACTTGGGCAAGTGAATTCGGACTGGCAGACGGCAACGATTATAAGTTTAGAATTACACAATGGTTTAAAGCGCAAAATAGCGTAGTTTCAATACCTCTCACCGCGCCACAAAGAGGCAAAATGTATTATTTCCTTATGGATCAGTACAGCGACGAGTACGCTAACGGCGCGGTCTATTTTGCAGTAAACGAAGATTACGACAGCATAACATTCTATTACAGCTTTACAAACGGCGTTGGGTGGATTGAAACACGAGAAGGCAACACAAAACGCATAGTTCTTACTACTGCGGGCTTTAATGCAAACGGCACCGCGCCCGAAAATGCAATAAGAATTTGGGGCGACCAGCCTCAATATAATGCCGATTTTGGCGTTGACTTCGTACAACAGATTTCAGAATCAGCAATAATTACAAGGACACACCCCACACTGCAGTTAAGCGTAAATGACGGCGAAACATTGAATACTGCATTTGCAGAGTTTACGGCAGATTATAGTCAAGCACAAGACGATGCGATTAAGTGGGTACGGTGGGAACTTGCTGACGGGCACGATAGAAGTAACCACTTAGCGGACACGGGCAACATTTATACGTCAGTGCTTGCCTACGAACTCGACGGCTTATTCAACAACACAGACTATGCAGTGCGCTGTACGGTTGAAACAGAATCAGGCATACAAATCAGTTCGGGCTGGGTTGGATTTAGCGTGAGCTATACAGCCGACGTTTATTCAGGTTCATTTTCAGCAGAATATTACCGCTCGGAGAACAGTGTCGGTCTTGCGTGGGATGTGCTTGATAATGCAACTATTATCCCGGCGCGCGCCAGCGGGACTTATACACTGGCTAATGGCTCGGTTACGTTACCCGCAAATACAACAATAACTTGGAATCAGGTTACAGACAACCCTATGAACTTCACGGGACCGTGGGCTGTCTTATGGAAGGGTAGAATAAATGACGCTACCCCCAAGGGCAATTTCTTGAATATAAATAACGGCAGAATAACCGCGTCAAGAATTTCCCCTAAAATCAAATATACTTGGAACTACCCTTACGACGATTTAAGCGTAGGACAGCAAAGATATGACTTAACGTTAAACGAATTTACGCCGACTAACCCGCCACCCCAAAACGGCGATTTGTGCGTTACAGAAGAAGGGTATATTTGCGAAATTAGAGAGCAGTGGGACGATGAAGAATTTGTCGGGTACTATATCAGGGTAATAGATATAGCAGACGACTACTCAGACGTTACAGGCAACTTTATTGCGATAAATATTCTTAACTCAAACGGCAGCAATGTTCAAGCCGAATTAAATATCGCAGCAGACAACTCAGAAACCGCCCTTTTAATAACGCCTACAGATATTTACGCTTTTTCATACGAAGGCGACAGGTTGTTAGACTGGACCAGAACGTCGGTGCGGTACACGCAGGACGCGATTACTTCCGTAATGATAGACGGTGGCGAGAATGGTGCAGGGTGCGATTGTATTTCCGTAATTCAGGGTAATGGCGATACGATTTTGAACGAATTACGAGCAGGTGGCGGCGCAACGTTTGAGCCGTCTTGGAATAGCGAAACCTACCAACTATATATGACAGCAAACTTCACTTACAATATTGAGGGTGGTATAGGTACTGTTTCAACAAATAGGGGGTTCCGTATATATAGACAAGAAGAAGGTAGCAGTGAATTAAAAGTGATTGCTAAAACAAGTTCACTCGTTACGCGCCTTAAAGACTTTGGTATTGTGAGCGGCAAAAGCTACCGCTATCATTTATTTGCCTACGATAACAATGGCGCGCTTATGTCTTCAGTCGAAATAGAAAAAACTATATCGCCGAGATTTAAAAATTATAGCTTGTTGGCTACGGAATACAGCGAAGAAGACGAGGCTTATCACGTTGTAAAGCAATACATATTTGAGTACAACATTTCGCAAGGTTCTGTATCAAACAACAATTCACCCTCTCTAACCGCGAATTTTACGCGCTATCCGACAAGAATGGGTTCGGTGCAGAATTATGACAGTGGCACACTGCAAGCCCTTATAGGTATTGTGAGCGACGATGAGTACTACGACAGTATAGAGCTTGAAAGAGAACTCAAAGACCTTTCAACGACCACATACACACTGTTTATGCGTGATATGGAAGGGCATATAAGAATGGTACACACGAACGGTGCTGTTACTATGGAGCCCAACCTTAAAACTCGTCAAATGCAAAAGAAAATATCCTTGCCTTGGGTAGAGATAGGCGACGCAAGTGAGGTAACAATTATTCAGCTTTCAACAGACGTTGGCTGGCGTGTTGACGAGGATGTTCTTGGCGTAGATTTCGACGTAGATTTAACAACTGGTCAACTTATTGCAAAATATCCTTTACCTTACAACGGAACAACATTTGCTCTCGGTGGCGAGGATAGGGAAGTCCTTATTGCTAAGACACCAAAGGTTATGAGTGCGCCCACATTTGAATTACCCGATTCGGCAGAGAAAGACGAGGGTAAATTCGGTATATTGACAGCTAAGGTAATAAAGAATACCACAGACGAGGACTAAACCCGCATGGCAACATTAACACCATACCAGCAATACCTTCGGGAAGTTGAATATCCCGAACGATACAAAAAACTGACCAAACTTGAATTTCTTAACCCGGACAACACCGTAGCATTCGCGCTTGATAATAACTTTAAGCGCGGTTACGGTGGTTACGCCGACAGTAGAGCATTTATTCAGGACGGCTCGCTTAGCGTTTCCTTAAACAATGGGCAGCGCAGAAAGGCGAGTGTAACATTTGAAAATCTTGACGGCGCATTTGATTATGCGGTCAACAAGATATGGTTCGGTAACAAGGTAAGATTATCAATGGGAATCCGCTTGCAGAGCGAACAAGATTTCTATTTATCGCAAGGCGTGTTTTATTTCGACGACCCTAAACTCGAATTAAAACCCAACAGCAGAAAATCGTCATATTCACTGGTTGACAAATGGGCATATCTTGACGGATCTCTTTTCGGCAAACTCGAAAACACATACGAAATCTTAAACAGAACGAATATTTTTGAGGCAATGGCTGGAATTCTGCGTCTATCGAAGTTTACTCACAAGGAAACCAAAAATAAGGCGGAAATGATAGACAGTGTGCAGCCTATATTTACGAGCTTTTACAACAACCGCACCATTACAATTAACGGACAAATCGTGCCTATGTGCCTTGCGCCGCACACCGTTACAACGTCGTCAGGCGGTGCGTATTCAAACGTCTTGCTTGACCTGAATACTTTACTTGTTAGTTGGATAGGCTATGACGAAACAGGCGCATTAAGAGTTGACGCATCGCAGGAAGATATTAACGATATGACTAAACCCGTTTTGTGGACGTTCACAGTAAAAGGCGGGAAGACAACGTTTTCTATTTCCGAAAGCGCAAAACCGACAAATGTCTTTAACGATATTATCGTTTTCGGTGAAACTTTGGACGAGGCTATGGTTGGCGCACGAGCAACAAACCTTGACCCGGCAAGCGACACAAATGCAAACCTTATAGGCAAGAAGACCTATTTTGAAAGCTCAAATACTTGCTACTCGGTAGAGCAATGCCGCGACCTTACAAGCCAGTATTTAAAACAGAAGACGGTATTACAAAAATCAATTACGATTTCGTGCCCCCAGCTTTTCCATTTACGCGAAAACAACATTATATCGGTACTTAGGTCAGATAAGCAGGGCGGCGGATTAGAAAGGCATTTAATACAGTCATACAGCCTTCCGCTTTCTTCGTCGGGCAGTATGAGTATTACCGCAACCTCGACAAATGATTTTCCGAAAGTTACGGTTAAAGATTTGGACTTATCGCAAGGAATATGATAGAATAATTATGAGTGATAAATTAAAAGAAGCCGAAGCGTTTAAACATATGCTTACAGACTTCGTAAGCGAAGTTATAGAAAATCACCCAGTCGTAAGGGCGGCCATAAAAGCAAGAAAAATGATAGTGGCAGAACCGCCCAACACTACAGAAAAAACGGTTAAGGTGCATTTTCCTTTTGACGAAAAGGCTATTACATTGCCGTATAATTCAAGAATGCCAGTATCTGCGTTAGCTGTAGGAAAAACGGTCAGTGTTTGGTACTCGCAAGATATAAACAACGGAATTATTATGCAGAACGGTTCTTGGTCGATATAGTCGTCGAACCATGCATGTACAACTTAATACTTATCTTATCGTAAATGGACGATAGGGAAAGCCAAAAGGGGCTATAAGCAGTTACAGAATCAAAAGGTTTTGTCTGCTTATAGCCTTTTATTATTTTTCAATAAAACTAAAAAAATAGGAGGTATTTCTTTAATGGGTTCAACAGTCATTGACCAACGCGAACTTGGAATTGTGGTACCCGTAGCGCGCGGTAAATGGGAAGCAAAAACCGTTTACCAAAAGCTCAACATTGTTACACACAATTTCGGCACTTATATTGCTAAAAAAAGTAGCATAAATGTCCGCCCCACAATCGACGAGAACTGGGAAAATTACTGGATGGAACTTGCGTCTGGTAGAGGTATATCGTCAACCACAATAGACTATATCACAACAAAACCTGACGTAACCACACCCCCCGAAGAAGGGTGGAGCGGAACTATTCCAACAGTTAAGCCGGGCGACTTTCTGTGGACAAGAATAACGCTTACATATACCGACGGTGCACAGGTTGTTTCGTATGCGGTAGGTGCGGGCGGTGTAACTGGCGTTGGTGTTAAATCAACAGAGATTGACTATCAGCGCACAACGAGCGGTACAGACATTCCCGCCGACACCACAGCTTGGACAAAAACAATTCCCACCGTTAAGGTAAACACATTTCTCTGGACGCGAATAAAAATCAACTACACAGACGGCACGGACGCGGTATATTATTCAGTTGGTTATAACGGCATAGGTATTTCAACCACAACAATAAATTATGCGGTAAGTGATTCAGGTGCTGCGCCCCCCGAAGGCGACTGGTCGTCATTCATTCCGCCCACACTTACGCAAGGCAAATTCCTTTGGTCTAAGACAGTAACAATATACACCGATAATTCAACTTCAACAATATATACAGTAGCATATCAGGGTAAAAATACAAGTCTTGAAATAGGTTCGGTAACTACGGTTGCGCCCGATAAACCCGCTAAGGTTAAGAATTCAGGTACAGCACAGAACGCGGTTTTAGATTTTGAAATTCCCCAAGGTGTTACAGGTGCCAACCTTGGCGATGCGGTAGTTAGCGAAACCCCGCTTGCGGGCGCAATTCCGCGTTACAACCCCGATGCGAACATAAAATCGTCTAAACCGCTTTTAAGTAATGATTGTGTGCGGCTTGAAGATTTTGCGATGCTTATATTAAAAGGCAACTTGAGTGTGCCCATTGAAACCAGTGACGGTGAATATTTGGAAGTTGACGGAGAGCTTTTACAGGCAACCATAAAAGTTCATATTTCTTAATTATAAAAATAATCAAAGGAGAATACCGAATATGGCAAAAAACAATCAACCCATACAACGTGTAAAAAGAATACAACTTACGGGTGGTGTTTCGGAATTAGAATTTGACACATACGGCGGTCAGTATCTCGTAAAAAACTTTTCAGGTGGCGATATTTATGTATCGTTTGAAGATACGGTTTCGGAAGATACGTCTATTAAGATTTCAAACGGCTATGCTCAGGTTTGCGTAATAAACGAACGTGACGGATTTAACGGTCAAGCCAAGGCTAAAACGCTTTACATAAAAGGCACAGGCGAAGTAGAGGTGCAACAATTATGGTTCTAATTCCTTATTCATTCCCCATTGCGGGTGGTGGTGGCGGGTCGGGTGGCGGTAGCAACACAACAGTTATTTACAACGCAGTAGTTCAAGCAAAATCTGTTGCGGAATTTCCCGCCACAGGTAAAGGCAATTTAGTGTACATAGACACTACAGCCAACGAGTTTTATTACTGGAACGACATAGAAAAGAAATATGTCAAAATGGTCAGCAAAGACGACGAGCCGCCTAAAGAAGAAAAGCCGTTTATTGTCCGGGCAAGCCTTAAAGAATGGCAAGAAAAAAACCCTATACTTGAGAATGGGGTTATCGGCTATGTCATAGATGATAATTCTGCCAAAATTGGTGACAGTGTAACAAACTGGAACAATCTTCCTTGGTTTGTTAAGCCGATAGAAATTCCCGAATGCAATGGCTTAACGGTTGACGATATTTATAACGCTTGTGTAAGCGGTAAGGGCTTATCTGCACCGCTCTACACGTCGAACGAGGAAATGCTCGTTGACGACAGTGGTAACAATATTCAATATAACTTTAAATTAAAAATCAAATAAAAAAATAAGGAGATTTATTTTTATGGGTATAACCATCAAAGACTTACAAAAGGGTGTTCCTTCCAAGAACCAGTCAATAGTTCACGACGGCGAAGAGGGAACAAAAAGGATTGAATTTGCAGAACTGTTTAATGCAATCCTTAATACGGCAGACCTTAATACGGCGGGTTTTCATAACTCGATTTACCGTGGCAAGGACATAACGTCGTACTTTAACGACGGATCGCTGTACGACAGAATAGCGGGCACAAACGGTTTTGCGCCTTTCGAGGATTTGTACATAGGCGATTTTATTAAAATGCCTCGCGTAGTAAAAGTGGTTGGCGACGATTGTGATAATAGCGGTACAGATATTGTCAAAATCGCAGGGTTTAACTGCCATTGGGGTAACTATTACACATATAAGAAAAATCACTTAGATTTAATTCCTGATAGAAACTTTGGTGACTGTCAGCCTATGAATAATAGCACCACAACATCTGGCGGATATAAGGGTTCAAAAATGCACACAACAATCCTTGGACCTATAGCAACCGCAGGCAATCCGAACGGTACGATTAATGAGCAATTATATGATATTTTTGGCTCGCACTTACAAACGATTAAAGAACTTGTATCTTCGGCAGTAGATAGTGCTCGATATAATCGCTTCGGGCAGGCTACAGGTGCTTCGTCAAGTTGGGCATGGGTTGACGTTCAGGCGGTTCTTATGTCGGAAATGGAAGTTTTTGGCGGAACTATTTGGTCTTCAAGCGGTTTTGATACAGGTACTGCTAAAAACCAACTTCCGATATTCCGCTTAAATACTGCTGACTTGATTAACAGCGAATATTACTGGCTGCGTGACGTAGCCTCGGCTGAGTACTTCTGCTTTGTGGGCAGCGTTGGCCGTGCGGACTACGACAGCGCGGGCATCGAGGGCGACCTTCGCCCCCGCTTCACAATCGCATAATCTACAATCCCCACCCGCGCGTCGGGTGGGGTAAAGAGAGGAATAAATGAGCGTGCCGCAATATAAGCAAACTCCATCAAAGGTAGAATTTCTCTCAACTTTCCATAAGTTACGAAAAGAAATAAATTTAATTTTAATGCGCGACTTTGGAATTAAGAAAAGAACATATAATGTAACTTTAATTTCTGACATTTACGAACTATCCGACGAGGATAAAAAGGTACTTGAAGAAATTACACTCAAATACGGAATAGATTCTGTGTTGATAGATAAATACTCGGAATGGCTTGTAAGCGCGTGGCGTAATGAAACGCGGGAAATTCTTACAAATCTTGGTGTTCAAATTGAGTTGGCGAATTCAATTTACATAACGTGTAAAGAAGAATACTTTGAGCGCAGAATTGCGTGGGATAAAGCCATAGGGTACTGCAATGCTTTAAAAGACAAATTTCATGAAATCTTATCAACAATAAAAGTAAGCGTAGGGGCTTACAAGGTAGTTGCTGAACTACTGCAAAAGGAAATAAATTTACTGAAAGGAGTCAGAAAAAGCGATAATCAAATTTTGACAAAACTGTCGTGAAGACGTTTGTGAGGTAATCGTTATAACTCGGCTGAGAACTTCTGCAATGTGAACAACAATGGCAATGCGAACTACAACAACGCGGACAACGAGAACTACCTTCGCCCCCGATTCCAGATATTTGTTATCAAAGGATAATAACTTTTTTGATTTGGAAGGAACGATTATCTATCCTCTTATTGTGAGGTGAATAGTCCGAAAGGACCTAAATGCCCGGATACGTCCGATGGCAAAAAATTTCAACCATGATTGAAGCCCTGTATAATTTAGATAATTTATACGAAGCGTTTTTAGAAGTCAAAGAGGCAAGTGGGTGGAAAGAAACCACCCAACGTTATGAAGAAGATTTACTTTTTCATCTGCTTGATTTACACAAAAGACTAATTAACGGTACATATAAACCAACAAAGCCATACTGTTTTCTTTACAATGAACGCGGTAAATTAAGGCTGATAGAATCGTATGTTATAGACGATAGGATTGTACAGTGGTGCTTCGTAAACAAAGTTTTACTTCCGCTTATTCGCCCGAAACTAATATATGATAATTCCGCATCGTTAAAAGGGCGCGGAACCGACCATTTCAGAGCAAGGCTCGAACTACATTTAACGGATTTTGCAAAAGAAAACGGCAACGACGGGTTTATTCTCGTAGGCGATTTTAAAAAGTATTTTGATAATCTTCGCCACGCCATGTTCTTGCAAATCTTAAAAGAACTCGGCGCGGACGCGGAAGTTGTAAACTTTGCGAAACTACTTATAGACGCGCACAAAATAGACGTTTCATACTTGACAGACGAGGAATACGCCGAATGTATGGATACGCCGTTTAACTCGATTGAAAATGCTTTAATAGACTCAGCTCTTAAAACTGGCGAAAAGCTAATGGATAAGTCTATGGGCATCGGCAGTCACATTGCGCAAGTCGCTGGCGTTGTTTACCCCTACAGAATTGACAACTATTGCAAAATAGTCAAAGGAATTAAAGGCTATGCTCGCTACATGGATGATTTCTACATAATACACAAAAGTAAAGAGTTTTTATGGGAACTAATGAGCGAATTGAAAAAACTATGCGCTGAACTTGGTCTGTTTCTAAACGAAAGAAAGACCCAAATAGTAAGCCTACATCACCCGTTTACAATTCTAAAAACTCAATATCGACTATTGCCTGACGGTAGAATAATCAGAAAACCAGACAAATCGCAACGTATAAGAACTTGCAGAAAGTTAAAGGCAATGAAAGCAAAACTCGACGAAGGAACAATTACGCTGGATAAGGTTGAACAGATTTACAAATCAACACGCGGTCAGCTCGCAAGGTATGGCGAAACCGAGTCCGTCCGTTCTTTTGACGAATTCTACAACAATTTATTAAAAATAAAAATTAAAATATAAGGAGAACCTTTATTATGAACAAACAACAAAGAAACCCTGAAGACTTCGGTGTAATTACGATTTCACAGCAAATCGCAGACCTTAAGCAGTCTTTATCAAGCCACCAAAGCCCTATCGGTGACTGGAAGGGAATTAAGCAGGACGAATACATTAAGGCGGGACTTCCCGCGCCCTATACAAGCGCGCAAATGCAAGAGTACTACCAAAAGAGAATTGCGGCAAGAAACCAAATCAACCAGCTTGAAAAGCAACTTGAGGAGGAACGCGCGGGCAATGTTGGCGGAAACGGTAACACCTAAACCGACGACAGCCGAGCCAAAAATCACCATTGAAAATATATGCTCGGCTTGCGGGAAAGGTCCTTGCGATTCACCTTGTGAAAGGTGGAATGATTTCCTTGAAAAGAATTATTTATTAGAGAAATAGAAAAAAGGCCGAACGGGGAAAAAGCCGGGGACCTTTTTAAAAATTTTTTTTTTAA
>OOIH01000385.1_pt1 | contig 56115 bp, 80 predicted proteins | sample 1691801 | NCBI WGS metagenome assembly OOIH01 (sample SAMEA1061690, study PRJEB22710) | metagenome
TTTCGTTTTACTGTTTTATTTTTTTGTAAATGTTCCTAAAGTCGTACCGTATAATCTCGTCGATCGCTCTTTCAATTTCCAATTCGTTTTCCGCTTCTGAAAACTGATTGGAAGTTCTTGCGATTCTTCCAAGATACGCGCAGGAATGATAACCCTTTTCCTCGTCAAACAGAAACCAGGAAGTGAACTGTTCAAAAGGATTGTAAGGATTGTCAAAAGTTGTTAAAGCGCATTTTGCCATAAAACGACGTTCACTCCTTTCCATTTAGGTATTTGGATACGGTAGACGGGGATACGCCCAGCGCCTCAGCGATCTCAGCAGTGCTGTAACCGGAAGTGTTCATCGAGACAATTTTGTTCTTTTTAGCAGAACTGAGCGTCGTTGTCGCACGAGGAGTCGCTCTTTGTCTCAACTCATCCATGTTTACGTGATCGATGATCTGTTTCAGCTTGTTTTCGCTGATAGCGCCGGCCTGGATCGCTTCCCACTCCCGATCAGTCACTTTGATTGGCTCCCTTTTGGCTCCAACCAACTGCCGCGCCGCCGTAAGCGCTTGCTGATTCGCCTTTTTCAGCTCGCTTTTGCTCATGTCCGGATACTCTTTCTTCTTAGCGGACACATTGGCGTTGGCAATCACCTGAGCCTGCCTCTCCCTGGGGGCGTTCTTTAAGGCCACGTTCAGTTTGGCTGTCAGAGAAGCCACTTCTCCCTGATAGGCGGTTTTCGCCGACGCTGAATAGGCGATCTTGCCCGTGCTTACCATCTCTTTTCGCGCCTGATTGGCAAGGGATTTCATTTGATTGGCGTAAGCGGCATAGGCTTCCTCCTGAGGGGTGCCGGAAGACAAAGCGCGGGCGTCTTTGGTTTCCGCCATCTTGGTACTGGCCTGCATTCTGACTCTCGTCTTGCCATTCTTATCGGTGTACTCCTCATAAACTTCCTTGTAACTCTGCTCTCCCGTATCAGGGTGGATGATAGGGCTCCCCTTTCTCTTGAGAACCGAAGTCTCCGACTTGGCTCTCGAAATCAAAGTGGAGGCTCCTTCGTGATACCGGCCGTCCGAATCGATCGCCCCCTGATACTTCTTTTTCAGGGCGGCAATGCCGTTATCCTGCTCGCTTTGTTTGTAATCCAGCTTGTGCTTTTCCGCGTCGATTACCACCATGCTGTGTCGGACAGCCCTTGCCAGCTCATCCTGGGTAGCGCCCTTTAACGTCATGTCGGTAATCAGGTTGGAAATCTTGCCCATTTCGGTCTGAGTGTTCCTCATCTGCTTGAAGGTTCCCTCTTTTTTGCCGCCATAGGCGAGCTTTGGATCAAACCCTTCCAGTCCCTTTAAGGCGGGCGTAGAGGTGATCTTCACCTTGCTCCTGCCGGAATTGCAGGGGATGACCATCACCGTGTCCCCGTCGAAGTCGGCTCCGGACAAGCGTTCCGCTACTTTGGAATTGATGCCGATGGCATCGGCCGGGGTATTGCCCAGCACCCTTTTTCCTTCCGGTTGTTTGTTGTTGACTTTCAGGATCGGTATCTCGAAAGTTCCCCCATGAGGATACCGGATCAGAGCGACGGTTTCCCCGTTTTTGTAATTCGGAGCGTACACTTCGTTGTCCTTTATGGAGGTAAGGGGCAAAATAACCTGATACTTCTGTCTCGGCAGAGCGGCTGCTTGTAAATTCACCGCCGCCGAATCGCAGTCATCCGCAAAGGATTGCAGAAGCGCTTTTTTCACCGTCGGATTGGTGAGAGAACAGATCTCTTCAAATTCCGAAACCTTGTCGGCGGACGCCAGATTGAGCTGCTTTTTAATCAAGGTCATGCTTTGCTTGGACAAAAACTGAGAGGGAAGATGATCGCTCCATTCGTTCCAATCCCCTTCCTCGGCTCTTTTGTTAATCAAGGAAAGCTTTTCTTTGCCGTCCTTGTCGATGTAATAACTCTGGCCGCCGTGTTCTTTGATGAGGGAGCCGAAAGGATTATCCGGGTCGTTGGTAATTTTTTTCAGCACGTCTAAGGTCGGCGTTCCCGATTTCTTGTTGGTGTTAAAAATAACATCCACTCCATCCGGCATGTCATCCGAATAAACCGCCATCCCTTTTAAATAGCGGTTTCCGTCTACCAGGATTCTGACCTGCGCGTAATGGGAATTTCCCAGAGACAGATCGTCGACTCCCCTTCTGATTTCAATTACGCCGTCTTTGTCAATACCGCCATCTTCAGCGTACCGGATTTTCAAACGGCTGGAATCCATACTCTCCGGATAGACAAAACTTTTTTTGAAAGTCTCGCCTCCGTCGTAGGAAATATAATCGGTGACCGAATGGACGTTGTCAAAATTGTAAATTTCCCGGTGTTCGGTTCCGGGAGGACAAACCACTTTGATATTGGTCTGTTTGCCTGGATTTGTCACCTGGGGAACGCCTCCGCCGTAAACGGGATAACCTTCCATTTCCAGTATGTACAGAGCTTCTCTTAGCTTTTCCTTGGAGATCCCCAATTCTCTTTCCACGCCGGTTCCGACGTCGATCATTCCCTTTTCGTCGATTTGCTTTTTGAGAAATTCGGCGGTTTTCTTCGCCTGATTCATGCGAGCCTCGGAGTTTTCGTTTAAAAGCGAACGCACCGACGAATCATTGGCGTATCCCATTTTCTCAGCGATCTCATTTAAGCTGTACCCCTTTTCTCGCAAGCCCTTGGCGGTTGCGACTTCCAACGCCCGCCGCTCGTCTTTGGCCAGAGACTTTTGGGTGCGCAGCTGCGTAGTGGTAAGCCCCATGGATTTTGCGATTTCAGTGTCGGTGAACCCCTGTTTTTTTAGTTCGTTAATCCTGCTTAAAAAATCTCCGCTGTGCTGGTACGGATTTTCTCCCGACCCCCAAGGGTACCGTCCGGAACGCCTGGGCATCCCGTAATGCATTAAAATGTCTTCGGCAATGTGATTCACAGTTTAACCCTCCTGCTCTTTCAGCTTGCTGAGCTATTATTTGCCATGTCAGTTTCTGCTCTCGGCATAAAAAATCCGCAGGCCGATTAAGACCTGCGGGTAAAATGTCATTGCAATTTGTTTGGTATTGTATTATACTAAGACACAAACAGGAGAGTAACTCCAAAAACGACTGGAGGCAAATGCAATACGCGACAATACATAAGCTACAGAAATTTCTATAAGCCAAAGGATTCACAAAAACTCCTGCCAGAGTATATGCTTCAACCAAGGAAAAGCCGCATTCATAACAACTATCACGAATGCTACGAAAAAGCGCGCAAATTACATCATCAAACCGAGGGACAGAGTTAGCGGCTCTGCCTCTTATTTTTTGCTTCCAGCCGTTTTGGGAGCTACCCTCCTTTCGGAATGATTGTCACTCAATGACCTCAATGAATTTGATATCCGTGGCGTCAAATTGAAGGGGATTGGGAAAATCGGGATTGTCGAGAATAATCGCCTCGACATCGACATCGTTGTCATCAGGCCAGATATAATCCCCAACCTCTCCAAAAAATTCGTCTCCATTGGTATTGACAATACGGACTTTTCTGCTTTCTTCCGCGAGTCTTCTCAAATTCATAATTTTTTTACCTTTGCCGCATAGATATGCGTTCCTTTCTTGCCATAAATAATAATCAATTTAGAGGTTCTAGTTTCGGTTCCGTCTTCGCTGACATAAACGCCAATCTTTTCCGAGGCTGTCACACGCTCCTTTTTTCTCCAAACACCCTCGGTTATGATCAGCTCTCCGGTTCCACTTAATTCCAGCACAAGCCGCTGCGCGTCAGCGAGGTTTCCCAGAATATAACTCCGTCCCTTATCCGCTCGGTTGGGCAGATGCTTTTTCTGAGCCCCCAGATTGAGTTTCAGCGAGACTTCGCCATTCCGGATCGCTTCCTGAAGAATCCCCTTTTCAATTTTAGCAGATTGGGAAGATTTTGCAACTGATTTCCCCGGCTCTTTCTGCCGCCCATCTGACAGCGGATAAGGCGGGCCGCGCCGCACGCCCCACTTTTGTCCCTTGATCCCGTGATGCATCAGGTATTTTAGAGGCGGTTTGTCGGCCACAAGATAACCATATGGATGCAATTTAGAGCAATATGCCATAATCCCTACCCCTCCTGCTCTTTCAGCTTGCTGATAATTTTGTCAAAAGCGACGATCTTGTCCATGACCGGCAAAATATCGTCCGCTGTCGGCCGATGGTATAAAATTTCATTTTCCTGATAGATTCTCAATTCCATTTCAATGTCAGCCGGTTTCTCTTGGTACTCCAAACAAAAAAGAGCAGCGTAAATCATCAGCTGCTCCATATGCGCCGGTATTACGCCGGTCTTTAAATCGTGAATTCTCAATAACCCGTTTCTAAAAGCGATGGTGTCGGCGGTTCCAAAACAGTTTTCGGAATAAAACAGGATTTGCTCCGGCGCCATTTTGTAACCGATGGCGTCGTTTACGTACATATTGAGTGTTTTTTGTGATTTGGGAAGTTTCTGCCCCAAACGAATGCATTGCGCCGCAAATTCGTGGAGAACGGTTCCCTTCTGGGTCGCAAGAAATCTTGTATAAGATTCAGCGACCTTTTCTTCGTCATAATTGATCCAGTGGTATTTGCTTGCGCCAAGAAAGGCGTGCTGCCCTTCAAGGTTTGAATGCCTGTTGAAGTTCATGTAGCACCTCCTCCCTGTTTTCGGGGCAGACAAATCTGGAAAAAGACATCTCGTTCATCCGTCCAACATAGTATTCCTGATTGGGCTGTTTTACGGCGTTCCTGTTTTTCTTGCATTCCAAAGCCGCCCACTTATCCCCATAAAGGATGAGCAGATCGGGGATGCCCTGAATATAATTCGCGTCGTTTTTTAGAATCATGCAGCCGGGAAACAATTTGTTTAACTCCCGAATGAGCTTTGCCTGAAAACGATTCTCCAGCATATCAACCGCTCCCTGTCTAAAAATAAAAAAAGAACCGCCTAAAGCGATTCAGAAAATATAAAAATAGAAAACGGAAAGGGCGGAGGGTCGGGTTATGGCAACCGTTTAGAAACCCTTTCCGTTTTCACAAAAACAGAAAAGAAAATGGCTGTTTTAGCCTCTCTCTTCATAAAAGGGCATGTTTTTTTCGCGTGGTGAAAAATAAAAGACAGAGATGCCTAAAAAAGCTTCTCTGTCTCTTGTACAAGATTTTACTGTTAGGAAGTTTTGAGGTAGATTGCCCCATCTGAAATATAATACTCTGTTTCCTTTGACGCCTCGTGGAGAACCGACTTCAAAGATTTAGACAAAGGAGATTCCTCACCTGTTTTTAACGGTTCGACAAATTCGCCGATTCGTTTTTCGTAAGGGGCTTTGTCGACATCCTTTTTTAAAATATTTCCCTTGAAATCGGCAACCCGGTTCTCCAACACGCTGAAAGCGCTGAGCATACGGCTCTGGCATTTGTTCATATAAGCCGACGCGTGATCCTCCACATATCGGATATAACTGGAGTCGTAATTTTCGGAATAATAAACCTCAAGTAAGGTGCTCATGACATACAGCTGCTTGGAGAGTTCCAGACTCTCCTGAATCTGGAAAGCCTTGTCGACAAAAGCGCCAATATCGGAATTGTCCTTTGTTTTCACAGCGGAATCCAAATCCGCCATGTAAAATTCCACGTCCTTCATGGCAATCTTTTTTGCCTGCTGGATACCCACAAGCGTCGCTTCCCTCTGCTCATTGTGAGCCATAATGGAACTATAATTTTCAAGGGCGTATTTGACAAAGCTGATTTCCGACATCAATTCCGCTCTTTTGTCCCCGTAAAGAAATTCCAGAATTTTGTCCAGACTCAGTTTCATCATCTGGAGTTTGCTGTTGATTTCCGCTAAAAAATATTGACCGGAGGCAATGGACATGACGGTAAACGCTCCAAGGACAGCCGCCTGACCGCCCAGAGGGTAAAGGGACGCCGTGCCCACAAATTTTCCGTCCGAGCCTTTGATTGCCGTCACGGATCCGCCCTGTTTCAACCTGGTAAGCGTCTGGGGCAGTCCATTTGGGAATTTTACCATGTAAGCGTTCGCCAGCGTACCGGTCGCCGCCAAGGACGGAAGATGCTGCTGTACCGCGCTGATATGCATTTTTTGCTCCGAGGTCAGCTCCATTTTTTTAAAACGGGATTGATCCCCAAAGTCCGGCTCCTTTTCGCATGGCTCGATTTCCACCTCAGCGCTTTTCAGCAAAGCGAGAAGCGGTTCCTCCTCACGTACAGCTTGTTCCAAATCGGTTTGATTGTCCATGGTCGACCTCCGTTTTTTTAATTTAAAAAGGTACTTTATCTCTCCTTAACTGAAACTGGCTCTAAAAAGAATATTCCTGTATCACTGTTAAATTCTAGAATTTCCGCCACAACACGAACATTACATCCGATCTTAAAAAATTCCGGCAAAAATAAATCTTCTATACCCAAGTTCATCGCATTAACATCCTCAAACTTAAAAATCGGTCCGGGATTAGCTGTATTCTCGTCTACATAATCCCCAGCGCTCAGAAGAATATCATATCGCGTATTGTAGTTGTCGTGATTTTCCATATAAGTGATGCACCCATCAAATTCGATAAGTCTACCTTTATACGTTTCCGCAAAATCACTGTACAAAGGGTCAATTTCTGCTGTCAATGCCAATATAGAGGCAAGCTCTTTACAGCTCTCTTCGGTCAGAATCATTTTCTCTGATTCCGAGGCAGAAACGGTTGCCGCTTCGCTTCCATTACTGGCCCCATCACTTTCAGTAGATTCATCTTCAGGAAAAGTGTGATATGTAATTACAACAGCTACATCATTTGGATACCACGTGTCAGCAGAATATTCCACATCTCCATCAACAGAAACAGACTCAACTTCTCCGTCCTTTGTTAACCATCCGGTTATTAAATCACCAACAGATACAAGTTGAATATTGGTAAACCCCTTTTCCTCAAAATTGTTGAGAACCTCCTGATAATTTCTCCCTTTTTGAATGCTCGAACCCGACGGTGTCTTGGCCTCTCCTTCGTGGTTACTGGAATCCGCGCCACAAGAAACAAGGGAAAGTATCATGACTATAGATAACAATAACATAAATATTTTTCTCATAATATACCCCCTCATACAAACCAAAATAAAAATTGGAAGATTTTCAAAATTGCAAATTTAGCTTTTGTAATGCCAAGGTCATTGAAAGAATTAAGAATCACGTTTATTGAATTTTTGGCCAATCCATTTTGCTTTAATAAGAATGACAGGTTTTCTGTCTAAGATTATGCCATAGATCAACAAAAAAGTCAGTATTTATGTATTAAATATAAATAGTATTCGATTAATAAATACAAATCAGAATACAGCACTTAATTGTTCTAAAAAAAGATATTTTAAGATGACCAACCCTTTCTTAAAACATCTTTTCATGTTTCGACAAAAATATTGGTTTTCCGAACAGTTTCTAATGACACAATTGACTCGTGGCCAAAAGCCCACTTTTTTTGCCTATTTATATATATTTATTAATTTTTTTATCGCAATTAAATAAGAGAAAAAAGTGGGAAAGTGGGCAGAAACCCTGCCAAAGCCCATGGTTACGGGGTTTTTTCAAGCCCACTTTTGGTTTTAAAAGTGGGCAGAAAGTGGGCAAATGGCCACAAATTCGGGCAAAATTCTCCGTACAGTCTCAAAAATATCCCACAAAAACAGGCAAATTGCCAACAAAAATGGGCAAAAGCCCGTTTTGCAAAAATAAAAGTGGGCGTAAAAACAGCCCACTTTAATCGTTTTTATCAGAGGATAATAAAGTTAATAGGTGGACTAACTGCTGGTTTAGCAACTGTTGTCGGCGTTGTTCTTCCGTTAATTCCTTTTGTAATTCATTAATCGGTCTGTCTTGTAGCCAAAATAATATGTTCAACATAAACACAGCTTTTCTTATCGATCAAAACAACCCTCCTCTCGACCTCAAAGTCTGCTCATTCACAAATATCAAAGAGCGTGTCTTCACCCTCCCCGACTCCAATTTTCGATGTCGATGCCATACTCTTTCAGCTTATAAGTACACAGCCAAGCCTGATCGGAATCGTCCAGCTCATACCGTCCGGACAGTTCATTTAAGCCCCGCGCAAAACTGTCGTAAAACCGTTTCAGGCGCTTTTCACCGAACCCAAACTGCTCGTGCAGCGTCCAGAGAATCATCGCGTCAATTTCCAGCGTGTGTTTGCGGTCGTATTCGGCAAGCTGCCGTTTTATTTCCATTTCCATGGCTTTCTTTTCAGCGTTTGAGAAAGAAGCGCCAAATATCCTTTTACCTGATTTTTTAATATACATGATATCAACCCTAGTTGTCCTATTGATAATGCGATAGCAGAACTCGGTTATTTCATATTTTTCCTTTCTTCGTCGTGAGCTTCCGATACAGTTCCTTTGCTTCCTCTCCTTTGAAAGCGTTGATAATATCAATTTCGCCTTTTCCTTTTTTTCCGACAATCAACACGGGAATATCTCCATGCGTATAGTCGAAGCTTACCAGGAAAGTGTCAGATTTTCCTTTCATCGAATTCTCCTTTCTGCCATTTCACGTATCCACTTTCATTAAAATTCTTCTTGCTCTTCAAAGCCCGACTGATTGCCAAATCAATCCCGCTCCGGCTTTTCAGGTGATAATAATATAAATCCGAATACGGCGTATTAAGCCGGTCAATCCTGCCGGATGCCTGCGCCATCACTTTATAACTGTAATTCTGAGAGTAAAATATAATGGTGTCGGTCTTAATACAATTCCACCCCTCACAGCCGGCATTGTACTGAACCAAGTAAACCCAGTTTTCACTTTCCGGTATCGGCTGATGCCTGTGCCCGTTCCACTCGGCAAGCTCTATGTTCTCGCCATAGCCCAGCCCTTTCAGAATTTCCAGCTCATAGTCAAAATTGTAAAATATGATTGCTCTTGGATGCTTCTCTATTAATTCCAGAACCGCGACACTCCTGGATTTGTCCGTGTTTACAACCTTTCTCAGAGCGTAACACAGCTCCCCCGCGTTCCGAATAGGCGCTTCGTTCCAAATATTCCATCTGGTGCGAAGAATGTCCTTATACACTGAAATATCATATGAAACATAGACATCCTCATGATGAGACGCGGTTTTTCGCTTAAAGTCCATGTTCACAAGAATCCGGCTGCGCAGCCGGTTCAGACGCCCGACATCCAAATATCTGTCCACTTTGGGATATTTGCCATTTACCCAAGTTATGACCATATGCTGTTCTTTAAACGCTGTCCGATTCTTATAAAAACCGTTCGCCACAAACACCGGAATATAATCCTGCCAGGTATCGCCAGGGGTAGCGGACAGCAAAATCCACTCATTGGATTTCGTGATTTTCAGAAAGGACTTGACCCAGGCTCCGGAACCGACTACCCTCTGTTCGTCAAATATAAAGAACGCGTCTGTAATCTCCTTATACTTTCTGATGTTGTTCCAGGAATCGATCACGACCTTGTTTTGATACAGACCGCCGTCCGAATGGACAGAAAGAAGGAAGGGCGAAAGTTCACCCTCCCATTCCTTGGTGTCCCTCTTTCGCGCCGTCGTGATGATGTACAGATCCTTCGGCGGGTCGTCCATTGGAATATAATCTCCGCCGGAAAGGCTCTCCTGCTCTCCGCCGTTTTGAAGATAGTAGTAGGCCAAAGCGGTCAAGCTCTTTCCCGAACCGACTCCTCCACAGAGAATACAGCCGTTTTTCATTCGCTTAACGGCTTCCAATTGGTGAGCATAAAGTCTTATCATCACCATCATCCGCGTTGTGCCAACACATTATACACGTTTTTCGACGTATGCCTTCGTGTAATCTCTATTGTCGGCGCATAGTTCTCAGAAAAACGAATCCAAATATCAAAATCGGCTATCATGTCGCCATTTCCGACGAAATCCTCCGCCCTGTCTATTACTTCCTGTCCTGTTGCTTTTACCAGTTCAACTAACGTTTCTTTGCTGCTTTTCATTTGTTTTTCTTCCTTTCAATACGCCGCCAGAATACGATCGTCTCCGCTGCGAACCGCTTCATCATTCTGCCTTTTATCCTCTTTGGGCAGTTCTCCCCAATCGCAGTCAATATAGGATTCCAGCGATTGGAGAAGAAATTGGGTAAATTCGCCATCATGTTTCATTTTTTCAGAGATTCCGCGAGTACACACCACTTGCCCCAGCCCAAATTTAAGCATCTTTCTTTTCTCCTTTTCCATAATTTTTTCCCTCTGCTTAAAACGGGACAAACTCCCCAGGATCCTCCTCTTCGGCGTACTTCGCCTCAAACTCGTCTTCCTCAATGGTGACATACATGGTTTTTAAGTACGCTTTGATTCCCGTTTTTCCGTTGACTTCCCAACTGTACGGCCTGATGGTTAAATCCACTTTGCGAATATCCGCAAAATCCAACGCGTTGACAGATTCTTCATCCAGTCGAGTCTTAGCACGTCGGGTAACCATAAATACTTTGGGTGGAATGTTCATGAAACTAACCGCTACCTGAATATAAGACTTAGGCGCGTCGTCCTCGTCGCGAGGAGCCAAAATTCTCACATTCCAGCCGTCCTCAATGAGCTTCTGCGCCTGTTGGGGGTTCTCAATGATCACGCAGAAATTCCGGTTTCCCTCCCGGTTATACTTTGTTTCCTTTCCGGAAAAATTGCGGAATATGATATGGGCGTTTTCAATTATAATATTGTCTATGTTTTGATAAGACATCTGTTTTTCTCCTTTCACTTTTTAGCGTCTGTCAAATTGAGCCGGATCGTTCCAAGGCTCATCCGGAGTCTCCCACGGCGGAGTGTTCCCAACGTATGGATCCTCCGAAACAAACCATTCAAAATCCCCGTACTGAGAAATGGCCTTGACCGCCTCGTCCACCAGTTTGTCATAGTAAGACCGGTCGATACAATCCTCTTTCCCAAGAGCCTTTACCATGGAGGACTCCATCCACAAATATCCTTTGGTTGAGCCCACCGCGTCGTACTTGACGTTTCCTTCCTTGTCCTTGCTTTGGCGGACAAGCGCCCCTCCGCCGTTCCCCCGGCGTATGGGGGTGAACAAGCCCACCTTTCCGACAAAGTGCAGCGAATGCCCGTTGTCCAGGACAATGTCCTCGGCGCCTTCCGGAATCATATCGGGGTTGTTGATATAAACGGCGGCCTCGTCGGGGCTTTTGTCAATATAAATCGCGGAGGTGACCGATTTGGTCTCGCACAGATCCGCAAAGCCGATTTCCTCATGGCTGAACAGCTTTTTAAAGACATAAGGAACCGCGAATTGGGTGCCGGTTGCCGTCCATTCCCCGGTGTGCTTACCGTCTTTGTATTTGGCGATATAGACGGCGTCGTTGACCAGGCACATCCGGTCGTATGTAGCCTCGTGCTCAAAGGTGTAACCATACATCGCGCCATAATCCATCACAAGCTGGATGATTTCCGGCGTGGCGTCTGGGATTTTAATGGAGTCCGTCTTGATGTGGGCGACGGTAAACCCCCGCTTTTGCACCTCGTGTTTGAGGTTAATCATAAACAGGGCTCCGCGTTTCGCTACGATATTATCTTTGTTTCGATTGTCTCTGAAGGGATTGTCAAACCCGGCCGATGTCAGGCCATAGACCGAATTAATGGCTATTTTTAAAGCCTGCGCCAGATCCGCCGCCGCGTTTTCATCGGTCAGATATTTGGCTAACGCCCCGCCCAGCATTTTTCTCGCTTTCTCAAACTCCTTATGTTTGATGGCGATACGGGCGTCCAAAATTTCTTTAAAACGCCGGGTGTACTCCTCCCCAAACAATTCTTCGGCCACGATACTGCTGGGATGCATGGAGGCGATATCCAACAGCGCCACATTGCCATACATGCCCGGTTCGGAATACACATATCCGCCTTCTCCGACTTCCTCTCCACGATAAGTGGACTTCCCGTTTTCAAATATGTACCCCGGAAAGATCGGTCTCCCCTCGTCGTCAAAGAGGGTATACTCGTCCCCAAAATCGTGGTACAAAAACCCGTCTTTGGTCATGGTGACCGAGTCCGCCTCATGGGAAATTTCTCCCATATTGCGGTAGCGAAACTGATCCTGCGGATTCCGATTGCTTCCGAATATAATCCGAGTGGTCAAAGTATTGGTGGTATCGTTTACCGTCATCCCCGCCACATCCGCCAGAATCTGCCTGGCTGTAAAGTCCGCCTTTCTCGCGTGAAAGACCGCCTCCGTCGCAATGACGTCGTTGTCGCAGTATTCGGCGACCTTTGGCCAGAGTTCTTTCGGCACCGGCTGATCCCATGGAAGACCCAGCTCCTGATGATGCAGACCCAGTTCGATCTCAAACTTTTTCAGCGACTGTTTTTTGCTGGAAAAGTCATAGACATCGGTATACGAGACATGGTAGGCTTCCCCAAAGAAACAGTTTGCGCTGCCGCTTATCATCTTCTGGGACAGGCTGTAAAGCTGCTCGTTTGTGTACCCCAAAAGTCTCGCGTATAAAATATGATTGTCATACCTTCGGCAGTTGAATCCAACCAGCCGAAACCGCATCAGTTCCTCAATTTCCTCCGGAGTCGGATTCATCATTCTCACAACGGGCTTGCCTTCCCCTTCGATCTTCCAATTCACAAGGAACAGGTTGGGAAATACCTCAACGTCGTAAAAAACCAGCTTTGCGCCGTCGTTTCTTGCCGCGTCGGACGGATTTACCGACTTGAACCGCATTTTGTTGACCAGCTTAATACAGTAATCCGCCTGATGGGTGCTGTTTGCGGCAAAAGCGAGAACCGCGTTCCGCATATCGGTCACGTCGTAATTGAAACCGCCGGCGTAGGCGTCCTCCAAAATCTTATAAATAAAGTCGACGCTTGGCTTGGTGCCCGGATGTATTTCTTTGTTCAGATTTCGTTTGATGAGCGTCCGAAGCCCTTTTTCGTTTTTTGCCCCCTCGAAATTGATCATTTTCTTTTCTCCTTTCAACGGCAAGCCGGAACCGATTTCCGCAACAGGCAGACCATTGCACCTAGACAGTCTTCGCCGCAATGCGCTTTTGCCCGGAAATGCCTTGATCTCAATGTGGTCGTCGTAAACGCGGCTCAGCTTAGACGCGTCTCCTGTGTAAATATAATGGAGGTGTACGCCGTTTCCGCTTTTGCTGAGTTCCGCATAGGTGGGAGGCCATTTACCCGCCGCCTCCATGTTCCGTTCAAGGGACTTATTTCCGTCCCGATCGGGAATATCAAAGTCGATGACGATGTGATTTTCCGGGACTTTTACATAATGGGTTTTGGAGGTGTCCAGTTCTTTGAGCTTTGACTTCACTTTATCCCACTTCTGGGACGGCGTGTCCTTTTCGGTGGCGTATTGCGCCGGGCAGTCTCCGCATACGGAATCAAACACCGATTCCGCGGCGTCCAGTTGGAGCCATGAAACGGCTTCCGGTTCCTCGGCTATGCCGGACGGCTCCTCAAACTTTTCCGTCCGAAACCCGCTGTAATAGCTGCGCACCCGGGAGCCGTCCTCCATGTGGAACCGTTCCTTGTATTCCAGAAAATAGTTTTTCAGTTCCTCTTTAAAAATCCGCTGGGAAAACGGGAAGCCGACTTTCGCTTCGTCGCAGTAGGTTTTGTACATTTCCCATGCCGCTTTTAGGGTGGTTCCATCCTGCTTTTTAAAGATGTGATAGGAATCTACGACAAAGTTGTAGAAATCATTGGAAGCGCCGAGCATGGCGACGGGGATATAATTGTCGTATCTGCCCGGATTTTCGGAATACACCTCCCGGCAGTGGTAAGCCACAGCGCCTAACTCAAAACCGACCTGCTTGACCGTAGTTTGATACTCTTTTGGATTCAGCTTGTTTCCGGTTGGCGACACATCAATGAGCCTTCGGATCAGACCGGATTTTGCGTCGGTGATCTTGACCGGCTTGTTGGTGCCCATAAACAGAAAGCATTTGAACCGGTTGGAATAGGTGGATTTGAATTTTTCATTCACCGTCATCCACTCGTGGGAAACCAGGCTGTTGAGCCTGGTATTATCCTCGATTCGGGACAGATCGCCGTCGTGCTGGATGGCCACCAGCGGATTGCTTTTAAAAGCCTCCAACGCGAAGGAATTGCTGGAGGAGCCTAGCGCCCTTGCGTCGAAAACCGAGCAATACCCCTCAAAAAGCTGCTGAATGATATTGAGCACGGTGGATTTTCCGGTACCGGCGGAGCCGTATAAAACCATAAATTTTTGCAGCTTTTTGGAGTCGCCGCAGACGATAGAACCGATCGCCCATTCGACTTTCCGCCGTTCCTCTTCGGAATATAAAGTGGACATCAGCTTGTCATAGGCTTTGATGCTTCCCTTTTCCAAGGGATAGGGGAGCTTTTTACTGGCGTAATCCTTTTTGCTTGTCTCGGTGTTTACAAATACCAGCTTTTCATCCAGCATGTGAAAGGAGTCCCGCATCTGCTTCTGACAATACTTGTGCCAGGAGTCGATCATGCCGGACTCCGAGTCCCACATGTGCAGCACCTTGACGCTCGCGTCGAACCGGCCGCGGTTTTCTTGGGCGTATTGATCCAGTTCCCGGTCAATGAGCTGCAAAGCGTCCTGCTCGTCTGTCGACCACAGACCTCGTTCCTCCACCCAAATCGCGTAAAAATCGCCGCCGCGAATCATCAGATCGGAACTTTTTTTGATAATAAACTTTGGATAGATTTCTATTTGACCGCGCTTGGCGCTGCGGGTTGAAATCATCAGAAAATCGAGCATCTCATCTCCTACGCCCCTTTCGAGCGCCTGAGCCGCTCAATTTCTCTCTGAAGCTTTTGGATTCTCCTTCTCTGTTCAAGCTGTTCCAGATGGCTTAAAACCAGACACGCGGCCGTCGCCGACATGAAAACCGCCGTCATCCGATTGAACCCGGCCTGTTTTCCAAAGGCCTTTTTCATCTTTACGACAGCGGTTCCCGTCCGATCCAGTTCCCTGAATATAAAACCTAGCGTCCCGTCCATTTTTTCTCCTCTCCTTTTCCTGAAAATGAAATAAACTGATCCAGATACCAGCACATCTGGTACCAGATTTCAACTGACCGCAAATCCCGTTGGCAGCGGCGTATGGTAAACAGTCCGCCCTCCCCGTTTCGGCTGTATTCCCGATTGAGAAAGCGGCATAAGACCCGATCCACATGATCCCCGTCAAAACGCGCGTCGCTCATAAAATTCAGTCCAAGATTGACGATCATCTTCCAGAACCACAGTCCGGTTCGGTCACCGATGTCCGGGTCGCTCATAATATGCTCCTCACAGCGGAGGGAAAGAGCGACGAGCATCTCCAAAACGCTGCAAGGGCGGTCGTCCAGATAAGCGGCGATCAGGGGATAGTCGTAGGAATATCGATCTCCAAACCGGTACCGCAGATCGATCCCGTCGTCCGCCCGATTGCCGTCCATGGGGATTAAATAGGTAAATTCCGTGTCGTGGAGGCGGTGCAAAAGCTTTCTCCACGACAAAGCGCCGGTATACGGCTCACCGCATACCATCCCATACATCCACTCAAAATAGATGTTTTCCAATTCGTCTTTCGTCATCGCTCTTCCGCCCGATGAAACCTGTTCTGAGAAATATCGGAATACGCTCTCGTATCCAGAAGGATCTCATAATCGCACCTGAGTCGGTCGTTTCTGACAAATACCGAATCGTCCTCGTACTCCCCGAAATGGGTCAAAGCGTCCGACCCGACGACCTCTTCCACCTCGTCCACCGGTTCGTCATCGTCATCCGCCAAAACTTGATCGGCGTACCAGGTCAGACTGATTTTTTCGTAATCCTCAAATTCGCCGAATTCCTCCGGAGCGATCACATAGGGTCTGTCCGTCACAGACGGTTCCTCCTTTCTGTTTTTAGCGTTCATGGCGGAATAACTTGCGTACCCCTGCGCCTGTATTTTCGCGATGTAGTCCGAAACGTCTGGTTTTTCACGAGCCTCCGCCGCAATCGTCCTGCTGTCCGCGTGATTGTCCGCTTCTGCTTTTCGTTTAGAAAAGGCCTCTTTCACCGAGTCGATCTCCTCCCGAGCGATTTGCTCGTATTTTTTTTTAAAATATTGCCAAGTCGCCGCCGACCCGACAGCCGCGCCAATCAAAAATATCGCGGCGCTTGTTAACTTATGATTCATCGTCGTCCTCCTTGCCGATGGTCATCACCGTAAAGGCCAATCCGCCGAAAAGCATGGCCACACTCAACAAAATTCCGCCCGCAATGTGCCTTTTCCGTTTGGTATCCAGCACATAATCAAGGGCGGGCAGCAAATTCACCAGTTCGCCCATGGGGCTAATCCTCCCTCCCGCCGGACAGAACGGCCAGTCCTCCGACAAAGCAGATTCCGGCCATAGCCGCCAGGGTATAAGATAACAATGTTTTCATCACAGACTCTCCTTTCAATCGTAGCTTGAAAAATAATGATGCTCCACCCGGAACATGGGGACGCCGTAATCGCTGTACCTTCCGGCGGTGAAAAATATCACGTCGGAATTGGTTCTGGACTCCAGCTCCTCCCTGACCAGCTCGCAAATATCCGCCCTGACTTCACAGCGATCCGCTCTGCCGTTGGACATGGAAGAAAACTGATGGGGCTGGTAAACCACATCGTAAACATTGTCCGGAAATCGCTCATGATCCACCCGATTCAGCACCGTGTCGATCACCAGGCGTTTTCCCTCCTCGCACTCCCCCTCCGCTTCCGCCATGGTCACCAAAGCGATCAGTTCAATATCCCGCTGGGATATCAGAGCTTCCTCCGAAGCGTCAGGAGATGGGGATTCCGAGCTTTCGGTGGGAACGGCGATGGTCGGAAGTTCCAGAATCACCGGCTGAATCGCCGCCGGTTCACGCTCTCCCTTCGCCGTTTGAACGGTACGGACAGGAAATAACAAAACAGCGCATAAAACCGGCAAAATAACTCTTTGAAACATTTTTTGCATGTAATCCTTCCCCTTAAACTCACTCGATCCGATCCAAAATATAGCCGTCCACGTTAAAGTCCAGCAGGATCGCGCGCTCATAGCCGTTGACAAATTCCCGATTTTTCTCCCGATTGAGTTCATAGATATGGAAATCCACAAAATTGTCGCCATTGGAATGTTCGGGATCGTAAATCCAACCGACTACCTGTCCGGCTTTGGTAGGCTGAATGCCGAGCCGTTCGTACACCTCGTTTAAAAACAGATACCCCCTCGCCTTCAACCGGTCGTTGGCGTAATTTTGTTCGGCGCGAAGAAACATCAAATTGTATTCCGAGTCTTTTTCCCAACAGGAACTGCATTCGTCAAAAAACCTGGCGTAATCGCTGTAAGCGTCTGAATCTGTCACATTGACGGTGGTTTTGGTTTTCTTTTCTTTTCCGGTTTCAGAATCGATCACCGTCTCTTCAAATTTCTTCGCCTTGATGTTGTATTTCAGTTCACGATCCACCTCTTCCCCAAAGCGTTCCGCCACGCGGCTTCTGTACGCCTTGAATCCTTTGTCCATCGCCGCGTAAGCCGCTCCCAACGCCATATTGCGCTTACGAAGGATGTTGTGGGAGGAAAGGATGCAGGTAAAAGACATCACGCCGAGCAAAACCGCGGGAGCGTACAGCTTTGCCAATTTTGCTCCCGTTTGAACATAGATGATGGTCAAATCCTTTTGGGCGTCCTTTTGGGAATACGCTTCGTTTAACGAGTCGTCCTTCCGATCGTCATTCAGGCAATTGTGAACGGCGTTGACGTCCTCTTTAGACTTGTCTAAAATCGCGCCGACTTTGGTAGTCGCCTTGCAGGCTAATACCGTGCTGACAACTGTCCCGACTATTCCAGCCGCAACAAAAATTTCAGGGCTGTGCTTTTTAAACTGAAAGCGCGCTCTGTGGAACGCTTTTCCAATGCTGCTCATCATTTCCGCTTTTTTCATGGCTCAATATTCTCCTTTTTCTCAGATTGATAAAGATTATAATAACTTTCATCCCTTGGCGTTTTTGGATGATCCGCGAGTTCCGCGCCGCAGGCCGCGTATCCGGCCAAGTCCACAAAACTGTCCTCTGTGCCGGTGCCGGTCTTAATTCTGGCGATCTTCAAAAGAGCCATCATGATCGCCACATCCTCCGCTGTGAACGAGGAGCCTTTGTACACCGACCATAAGCCGGCGATGGTTTTAAAATTGTTCTCAGGGGAGCCGTATTCCTTTTCCCTGTGACCGCACACGCACATCTTTGCTTTGTCTAAGATTTCCGCTCTTGTCATGTTTCGTCCTCCAAAATATACTCGTCATATTCCTCTTCCGTCGCGAAGAGAATCCATTCTCCGGCTGCAAAGCCCATGTAACCAGCCGGCGTAACATATCCGTCTTTCATAAAGCACTCTCCTTAATTCAAGGGCAGAACCCTCGGCAGCTTCAGCATATATCCGTCCCGAACCTTGATGACGGAGGCGCTGCGTATATCCGTCCAGCCGTATTTGTTGTCGGTATAATTGCCGGTGACGCCCACCAAATCGTAGAGATCCGCTACGCTGACCAATCCATAGACCGAGATCAATTCATCCATTCTGGACAAAACGTCTTCCGCTTCCCCGCGATTGTCCAGAACAATATCGTCGTAATCGTAACCGGTTCTGGCTTTTGGAAATCGATCGCTTCGGCGATCATTTTCTTTGTCGTAATAGCTTCGATAAGACACCTTGGAAGCGGTTGAGCTTTTACCGGTACGTCCGCTGACTCCCAGCAGAGCTTTGACAGTGTCCAAAATAAAATCCTTGATGGCCGGCAGCAAAATGTCCTCTAAAATATAAGACTTTACATGGTCTACATCGTCGGACAGAAAGACGCCCGCCAGCTTGTGAACGCCTTTTTTCTTTCTGGTCTTTGCCGAGCCGTCGATCACTTTTTCGATCTTCTTTTCCAAAATAGCGGATTGCTGCGGATTTTCTTTGGATTTGTGAGAATTGGGCTTGTATTCTTCCATTGGCTTTCTCCTTCCATAAAAATTAAAAAAGGGAAAGCGCCTTGTTACAGGTACTTCCCCTTTTTGGAATACTTTCCTTTCTTATTCCGAATCATCCTCGGATTCCGCTTCATAACACTCAGCTGCCTCGAACGCCGGAGCGATCATTTCCCGCTGTTCCTTTTGAGCCTTAATTTTGGCTATGACCGGCTTTGCCACATACTGCCAGGCAAGCACACCCGCCAGCACGGCGATTCCGATTCCAGCCGCCACTTTAAACCCCTTTCCCGAACCGGCTTTTACCAATTCTTCCGTCGTTTCGATAACCTCTTCATTTGCCATGATTTCGTTGGTATCCATTTTTTGTTCTCCTTTCGTTTTCAGAAAATATAAAGTTCTTCCATTAAAGAGCTTGTTTTTTTCGCGGAGCGGCTGTCACCGCTGAAAGTCATATCGAGGCGCCAACTGATAATCCAGTACCAGACAGGGCGTCCCGTCCTCCGCCAGATGGGAACTGAATCGCAGCTTGATCAATCCCTCGTCGATGTTCCATCCCAGATCATCGCCCATTTTGGTGTTGCTCAGACCGATTTCGTAGTACAAGTCGTTGAGGGAAATATAGCGCTCGTCCAGCATCTGCCGGTTCAGTTCATTCTCCGCCTTTTTCAATTTGTCGATATCCGATTTAAAATATCTTCCGGAAATCGCGTCATAGCAAAGGGTGTCACCCTTGCCGGTCATCACAATTTCCCTGCCGTTCACCGGGTTTTTGTCGATTTTATCTTTGGCGACAGCGTCTCTTACCGATTGTTCTTTTTTCTCTCCGATGACTTCCACCACCTTGCCCTGATAGTCCTTTAAAGCGGATTCGGAAAGAGCGTAAGCGGTTGCCAGCGCGGTGTTTCGGCGTACATGCGCGGAACTCGCTCCGATCAGGCAGAAGACAGACACCCCTCCGATCACTGCCGCCGGAAGATAGCAGAGCCAAGCGGTTTTCACGGCCTCTACAGGCGTTAGCTTCTCCGCGTCCCGCTCCCGCTTCTTTTCTTCGAGCATCATAAGCGCTTTAGGCGTCGCCCTCACCGCCATGACCGCTGTGGTAATCATTCCGGCGATCCCGATTCCCGTTAATATTTCCGGGCTGTGTTTTTTGATGGCCGCTTGGAGACCAGCGGCGGCTTTTGCTAATTTTAATTTAGGCATATGATTTTCTCCTTTCAGGAAAGCATCCTGTCAATGATGTTGTCGGCCGTTTGGCAAGCGGTTTCAAATAGGAATCCGCTGTTTGGATTCAGGCTAGAATATCGCGCCATCTGATCTCTGAAACGCTCCATCGTCAAAAGAGGAGCCGACTTGCCCTCTTCCAGACGTTTTAAGAGTTCCTTTGCCGCCCATCCGGCGTAGCTCAACTGCTCAAAAGAGTACCCTTGCCATAAGGCGATGGTGTTCAAAGCAAGAAGATACTCCCGTACGGTTTGTACAGCACAGTTTGTCACGCTGTCCATCCCTGTCCCCTCCAAAAAAGAAAAGAGTCCGTGATTAGGACTCCTCTTCTTCCTCTTTTGCGGCAAGCGCCTCGCCTATTTTTTCTTCAATTTTTTCCTCCATCTTCCTCTCGTCCACCCAATCGGTCAAAAGCGTTGCTCCCGCGCCGATCACGGTGGCCGCGATCCCAAGGATTTTCAGCAAATTAAATTTTTTCATCAAGCGATTCCTCCTTTCCATAACAGGGTTTGTGTTTTTTGCGGGTTACCAATCGCTGAGCCATTCGGCGGTGGGCTCAAAGACCATGTCGATGACAAAGCACTCCAAGCCGTCGTCCAGTACCGTCCTGTGATGGTCAAAATCGATCCAGTAAATATCCCCATTGCAGGAAGACCAGCCTACGGTCTCTCCAAGCGGCGTCTGTTCCAGCCCTAAAAACGCGTAGAAATCGTTCAGGGAAACGACTCCGCCGAACATAAAATTCCGGTTCAAATGATACTCCGCCTGAAGCACCTTGCTGATGGTCGACTCAAAATATCGATTGGAAAAACTGTCGTAAAAGGTTCTTACTATTTCCGGTTCAGCGCCTTCGTCAAAATCGAGCGTGGAATTGCCTACCATGCCCGGGCAGGTGATGCGGATATCCGAACTTCTCTCTTTTGCGAGGGCATCCGCAACGGCGTCATGAGCGTCCTTGCCGTAAAGTTCTTTCAGTTTGGAGCGGTATTGCCGATAGGACTGCTGAACCAAAGTAAGCGCCCCGGCGAGAGCCGTCTGCCGACGTTGATTGAGAAGGTTGGCTCCAAATATGCAGAAAATCGTAGATAATCCAATGGCTGCCGCCGGAATATATACGCCGCCGGACAGGCGAACCGTCTCCATTCTGGTCAGCTTTTCCCCCTTCTCGTCCGAGGCCTCCTTCAAAAGCCGCATCGCCTTTGGAGTCGCCCGAACCGCCGTAATGGCAGTCGCTGCCGTCCCAACCGCCGCCAGAACGGACAGTATGGTTGGAGAAGCGCGTTTGAAATACAGCTTTAATTTTGGCAGTGCGCTTGTTCGCTTCATCTAATCGTCTCCTTTCTTTTTACAAAAAAAAAGAAAGAGCCGCTGTAAACGGCTCCGTCTCCTAATTCAAACCAACATTTTTCAAAAGCTTTACGAGTTCGTCTTTTGTCAGTTCCGCGTCTATGTTCAGATGAATACGCGCTTTTCCGTCGGCCAGTTCAGCGCTCAATTCGTAAAGCTGAATCTCCGCTTCCAATCCAAGCTTCTTTTTCAGCGCCGCCCTTGCAGCCTTCGCAATCACATTTTTCATCCATTTAGACCCGATTTTCAATTCGTCCATACTCCTTTTATCTCCTTTCGATTTGGTCGGTTTCATAAAAGGAGTTGTAAACGACGCGCTTAAATATCCCGTCTGTCAAACACCGTTTCCCAGCGCTCTTTTGGAAGCGGTTTCATTTTAAGCGCCCACATGATTTGCCGGACAGTGACGGTGGGATACAGGCCGTCCGTACCTCTTCCGGCTCTCTCGTCAAAATATTCCTTAAATTTGGGGTGCAAATAAATATCATCCGTGAGCCAGGCGTCTACCTCGCCCCACCATGTACTCTTTGTGTCGGCGTCGAACCGCTGCTGGATGACGGCCAATCCCCTATCGCCGATTTGAAACAGGGTACAGCGGTTATAGGCCGGGTGGTCGCAAATATATCGATTCCCGTACATGGACAGATAGATGGACGGCTTTTCATAGTGATATCTCATATTACTCCCCGAAAAAAGAAAGAGCCCTTGATTTAAGACTCTTTCTAAGAATTATATGATTTTGTGATAAGACCCTAAAGTAATTTCGACAAAAAGCAAACCCAATCGGATGTACCAGTCGCTCCATCGATGTGGCTTTGTATCCTCATTCCAGGGATACGGCCCGCATGTACGAATTTCACGCTCGATATGAAATCCCAGACTGAATTCTCCTTTGCCTAGTTTTGTGATTAAGAATTCCATAAAATCAACTCCTTCATAACAGAAGTTGTAGATCACGCGCATTTATGTTATTCTCTGTTGTAATTAAAATAGATGGCGAAAAGAGCAAAAAGAAAGAGCCCATGATCGGGCTCCTTCCCCATAAGTTTATTCCGATTCGTCTCCATAAACCTCTTCATATGGTTCGCCTGGGAACTCCTCGTTGTCATGCCAATAGGTTTCGTCGTCATACTTGCTACGTCTGCTGTAGAGCTGCTCATAATCCTCCTCTTCGGTGACATAATCCTCTATGTCCACCGAGTGGCCGCATCGCGGGCAGACAAGCACCTCTTCGTCCGCCTTTTCCATTACCGCTCCGCATTCGTAGCAAGTATAGCTGAATACATCCATTTCATTCATAAACTTTATCTCCTTTCATTTGGAAGGCTCCGTTTTATTATACATCGCCTTTCTTTCATGGTAAAGAGATAAAGAGCTCTTTGCATCCCTTTCCGTAAAAGGGAATGTAAAAATCACGTGGACAAGTCCGTCTCTATCACAATCACACTTATAAACATGAATTAGGGAATATCCATAATAGTCTTATGCACTTTTTACTAAACTCTCTACCATTAAAGTAAAGTTTTTAAATCATCTAAGTCGTTCCTCAAAATTTGCGTCATTGGGTTTTCTAGAGGGTCTTCTGGATCATACGGAGCAATAATATGTAAAATATCCCAGTTTTCCTCAGCCTTATCAAGATATATTCTTGCTTTGTCTCTCATCTCAGCTATTATATTATGATCTGTTTCCAAAATATGATTTCCGAAAATAGTACACATATCACGATAATAAATACATTCATATTGGTAACCGACACTTTGTGAAAAATGTACTGTTTTGGCCTGCTTAGCTATCCTGTGCAAATCTTCCAATACAGCCAGAATCGCTGGAAATGATTTGTTGGGATCTGCATATAAATTTTTAATAAGATATGCGAACTGCTTATCGCATAGTGTGGGATTTCTTTTTTGAGGTAGTATTACGGGTTCTATATGTAAAATGTAGTTGACGTATTTATCGTAAAGAGATGCAAGGGTTTTGAAATTATTTACATTTTTATAGTCAAGTATTAATGCATCCTCATATAGCTCTTTCAATTCTTCATAATGCGATATTGTACTATACATTCTTTCAATAGCACAACCCAAATTTCTTTTGTACACACTTTTTGAACCAAAATGGTTTGCATAAGAACAGTAAAATACTGCTTTTAAGCCATAAATTTTTATTTCATCCTCGGAAACGCCTTCTTCTTTCAGCCGCTTCTTTTCCTGCTCTATTTTGCTATATGCTTCCCCGATTGTGTTACAGAAATAAGCAGATACGGCGGAAATTTTTTTACACGGCCTGTGATGAATATCAGCATATGATTCAGCGGGTATGTAGTTGGGAATGTCTGCATTAAAATCATCCGCAACTCTTGTATATATTTCGATCGCCGTTTTAAAGTGCTCTGAGCGCTCTTTACCCAAGCAACAATAACCCATGTAAAAATGAAACTCTGCAATACGAAAATCAAGATACAATTTTGTAACCGGTTCTTTAATGCCTACTAATATATCTTTTGCAAAAGATATACCGTCCTTTGCTATTTTGCACAAATGATCGTTTTTGTCGAATTTGCTTTCGTGTAATTCGTATACGCTCCTGAATTTTTGTTCAATATCTAAAAGTCTCAGATAAGGAATGGCTGCATCCGCAGATAGTTTGCTAAACATTGTAATTAATTCGTTTGTCGCTTCATCATTGGCTATAGCATACATTTCATGCAAAAATTTGTCTTTATCAACTTGATTTTGCTGTTTTTCTCTTTCTTTAATTTCCTCATTTATTTCCTGTACCCGATACTGCAACTTGTCCACTTCTCTTTTTTCGATCAAGTTGGCGATATTTAGTCCTGCCCAAACAGCTACTGCTAATCCAATAATTGCAATCCCATCGGAAAGAATAGTAGATGAAATTATATTGCTACCTGTCAATTTTTTCGAAACTTCAATTTTAAACAGTGTAGGATAGCACATTGCAAGAACGCATACTATATTTACGATTGTGATTACTACAACAGCAATAAAAGTAGCAATAACTACTGATTTATATATACCATCTTTATCTTTTTTGTTCTTACTTTCTTTAATATTTTTTTAAACATCAATTACTCCTCCTTTATTTTTACATGTCTATTTTAGTATATCATCTAGCAAACCGTATGTAAAGAAAAAAGAGGCCGTGTCATCACACAACCTCTCTCCGGAACCGTCTGTTTCCTTACTTTTTCGTCGGTTTAAAACGGTTAAACAATCCTCTGAATGTTGTCGAGGTGTAGGCTCCCGTTTCCTCGAATCTAAACCCCCTTCGCATCCAGCAAGCGTAGAATAGTAACGGCAATATCAGTTCCGCCGCCGCGATTCCAAGCCTCATGTACCGATCTTTGACCTGTTCGTCCAATTGATCCTGCTTGAGATCCTGGTCTAAGCCGCGATAAGCGGCTTCCGCCTCTTTCTCAACCCGATCCTGTTCGTTTTTCGTCTCCTCGATCCTCAGCTTGTAAAGCTTCGCCACAGCTTCCACTGCCGCCGACTTTTCTTCGCTTCCTGACGGCAAAGAGGGCAAATCCTCGATTTGAGCCTTAATTTCCTCTTCCAACAAATCTTTTAATTCTTCCATTTTACCTTCTCCTTTTCATTTTTGTCGGTTCCATAACAGGGAGTGCGATTCACGCGGAACAGAAAAATACCCACAAATGCTTCGGTTATTTGGCGTTAAAGTTTTTCGGAAATTTTCACCCGGGGAATTTTTCCAATACCAATCTAACACACTTTTTCGTCACCTGCGTACGGGAAATATAAAAAACGGGAAGGGCTCACATGACAGAACCCCTCCTGTTTATGCGCGTTACCGCCTTTCCTGACTGAGCAGCCAGAAAAACCGCCGGTACCGGTCATAATAAGTATCTTTGCCGCATGGAATACAAAACCTCGCTTTCAAAGCGTCATAAGGCAAGCCCTCGGTCACCCCTTTTAAAATATAATCCGCCAGCTCCGGATCGGCCTGCACCGTAAGCTTTTCGATCATTTTCATTCGGTCGGCGTAAAAAACTCTGGCGGAAGCACAGCCTGCCGTCGGGTCGACCCATGATAAATTGGTATTGACGCCGCCTGTTAATCCAAAGCTTCTTTCCCGTAAACCAGCTAAAGCGTTATACTCTTTTCTCCAGATGGGGTATTGCAGACAGAAATGCTTCAGTTCATAATACCGATGCCGTTCGATCCAGTATTGTTTTTTAGAGGATAATTCCGGACGTATTGTCGTTCCCATTATCGTTTTTCTCCTTTCCACACATAACCGGTTTGCTCCCAAAGCAGCTTCGGGGAAATATAGTAGCGGATTCTCCCAAACTTTGAGTTCATCTGCTCCAAGCTTGTGATTGGTTTTCCGTTTCGAGTCGCGTTTCCAATGGGCAGCCAGCCGGATATAATGCCGGCTCTCACCCAGCAAGCGTCTTTACCATACACTTTGGCCGCCACTGCCACCGGAACAGAGCCCTGAGCATATCCGATTTCGTCCGAATCGTCCCGCTTTTTTTCGGCTTCTTTCTCGTCGAACAGCTTTTTGATCGCTTCATACAGTCCATCCGCTATAAACTGTGCGTCCGTTTTTGAGGCCTGTTGTTTGGTTTCTATTTTCTCTGCCATTTGCTAGTCCCTCCTTTTGAAATCTATTCTAAGTTAGAATCCACGATTTGCGAAAACAAAGTCGGTGGAAAAAGGACAAAAAAATAAGGCCGAGATTTTACTCTCAGCCTCAGTGACCAATATCACTCCATTTTAATAATCGCATCTTGAAATTCTTCCTCGCTCAACACCAGTTTTCCTTTGATTTTGTCCTCGTCAACGATGATTCGCTTCATTTTATCTCCCTCATGCTGGCACCATTTCCGGCACTCGGGATAGGTTGGAAAACCACATACGACGCATAAGGGTTTATGCCTTCCTTCCGTCTCCGGAAATTCCTCCTCGCACTCATACTCGATAAAATAGCCGCCGTCTTTTGACTCTACAAATTCATGGCAAGTAATTTTCATAGACATCCTCTCCTTTCTGCTATTACCATTCTACCACATTTCTCCGAAAACTGAAAGGGTATGTTTTCACATTTCCCTTTCAGATGATCGGGGGCTTACGACGTCAAAATCCTGAACTTTTCCTTCAGCTCGGAAATCTGTTGCTGATCTGCTTCTGCGTAAACAGTGTATTCAATTTTCCGCTTGTGAGTTTCAATCACTCTGACGGTAAATGATACTTTTTCCGCATAAAGCAATCTCAGGCAGATATCCAACTGCTTCGGATTCTTAGCCATAAATCCATTCATAAGTATGACCTCCTTTCATAACAGCCCTTGTAAATTTTGCGCAAGCCACCTCTTCATAGTGGTTTCGCACGGATAGTCCTCAAACCCAAGGGTATCGGAGGTAATCAGCCCTTCCAGAACGCCGATGATAATTTCCCTCTCATACTGTTTGCACGGAAATATACACTCCGGCAACTCTCTGTGCAGCACTTCGCATTCCACACACCGCATCCGGCGAACTGAAATCCGTTCGCTTTTGTGTCCCTTCGTCCGTACAATTCTTAAAACGCTGTCATAATATTTTAACTGTCCTCCGCACCGTGGACAGGTTGATTCGCTATTGCTAATCATATTGATCCTCTTTTAACTTAGATTAAAAAAATAGGTATAGGAGTTGTTGACAATTCCTATATCATGATATATGATTACTAATAACAAATCAACCGAGACCATAACAAATAAAAAGACGAGGCTTTGTCACAAGCCCGTCCTATAACTTTTTTAGTCAAACCCAATAATGATATCTACTGTCGCATTGTCTGTAACTAAACCATGCTTTATAAATTCCTCACCAAGCCGTCCAATGTCTTTTACCGTGATTTTATCTACGATGGTGTTCAGATACCGCCCTTCGTTCCATAGATCGACAACCTTTCCTACTGAAAAATTCTCCGGAATTTTCACATCGTTTTTCAGATTGGGAAGCTCGCCGGTTGTGTTCCAAAGCTTCATTTTTTTCACGCCAACCGCAGATAACAATACGCCTATGGCAATGCCGCCGGTTACGATCATCTCTGTTTTGTGTTCGTTTACAAACTTTTTCAGTTTTTCCTTATTCATATCAGTTCCTCCTTAAAATATAAGTTTTCATAAAAGAGGATGCAAAAAATGCGAAAGGTGGTTAAAAAATGAGTTGGGAATACTCCGATTTGTCTCACACAGCAAAAAAACATGGCGATCCTGAAAAATATATCGAATTGATTCGGATGCACGAACGGCAACAAACTGCTAAAATTATGAATAGAAAATGGTTGCGAAATTCTTTACCTATATTGCTCCTGATGACCCCCTTTGCTGTAAAAGGACTGCGAGACTTTGTAAAACAACGCAGGAAAAAGGTTACGGACGAGGAGGCCAAACAGGCAGAAGAAAATTTGGTACAATACATCAGGGAAAGCGATGATAAGGAGAACCCATACTTATAACCGGAAATAGAAAGAGTCCTTGTCAGGACTCCCCTTCTCTTTCAAGTTGCTCCTTAAATTGTAAATAGCTAACTCCAGCAACACACAGGCCAATAATTGCGATCGAACACCACATCAAAGTATTGCGCTTTCCAATACGCATACCATCCTTGTATGCGTCAAGGTATATAGCGCAATAGGCAATGGGATGAGCTTCTGCAATCGTCTTCATTTCTGTCACCAGATTATGAGACCACTTATCATTTTTCATTTAGATCAACCTCCTTCACAAAAGGAGTTGCGATTTTTGCGAAAGGACATATTAGCGAGTCCCCCCCAAAAAAAAAGAAAGAGCCGTTGTTAACGACTCCAACTTATAACGTTTGCAAGAAGTACGATTGGCCATATGATGATATCTATAATCGCCCCAACCAATATTTCAGCTTTTGTATATTGGACTTTTTCCTCAATATAACCCCTAATGACAAAAGTTTCAAATATGATTCCTAAAATTAAATAAATCTTCATACCCATAATTTTCTTCTCCTTTCATAAGAGAAGATGTAATTATTGCGAAAGGAAAGGCAATGAAAAAGAAAATTTATGGAACAGCTAAACATCTGAATCAGATATATACTGTCGAAGGTGGCCCAAAAAACCACGACGATATCCAACAAACAAAAGGCATTTTAAAACTCGCGGCGGTTATCTTAACGGGGCTGGAAATAAAACGTTTAGCGGAAAAAATCGAAAACGTAGAATTAAAAGTTAATAAGCTGAAAAAAGGAGAATAATATCATGCTGACTCAGTGTCCCGAATGTGAATTGCAGGTCAGCGACAAAGCGCTTTCCTGCCCTCATTGCGGCTACCCGATGCAGCCCGCCTCCAAAACAGGAAATCCCCGAAAATCAAATAAACGCAAACGCCTTCCCAACGGGTTTGGCCAAATCAGCGAAATTAAAAACCGCAACCTCCGAAAACCCTTCCGGGCGATGGTTACAGTGGGTAAAGCTCCCAACGGGAGGCCGATTTGCAAACCGCTCAAGCCGGAATCCTATTTTCCAACCTACAACGACGCTTACGCGGCTTTGGTGGAGTACAACAAAAATCCCTACGACCTGGAGCCGTCCATGACGGTAAGGGAGCTGTATGAGAAGTGGACGGAGGAATATTTTAAAACCTTAAAATCCGATTCCAGCGCCCGAACCATTACCGCCGCATGGGCGTATTGCTCTTCGGTCTACGACATGAGAGCCGCCGACATACGCGCCCGTCATATCAAAGGCTGCATGGAGGAGGGGGTGGCCGTCATCAAAGGCGAGGAACGGCATCCCACCGCCGGAGTAAAGGCGAGAATCAAATCCATGTTTAATCTCATGCTGGACTATGGGCTGGAATACGAAATCGTGGACAAAAACTACTCCAGAACCTTCAACCTATCCGACGATATTGTGAAAGAAAAGGAGGAAGCCAAAAGAGGGCATATCCCCTTTACCGGAGAAGAACTGCAAATCCTGTGGAAACATATAAACGACGTCAAATATGTGGACGTCGTACTGATACAGTGTTATTCCGGATGGCGGCCTCAGGAATTGGGGCTGATCGAACTAAAAAACGTCGATCTGGACAACTGGACGTTTCGGGGAGGCATGAAAACCGACGCCGGTACCGATCGGACTGTCCCCATCCATTCCAAAATTCGCGCCCTCGTTGTCCAAAAATACAAAGAAGCCGAAGCCCTCGGCAGCAGATATCTCATCAACTGCACCGACGCTTCGACTCATCGCGGTTCTGTCATGTTCACCTATGACAAATATCAAAAAAGATTTCAAAAGGTGCGAGACCGGTTGGGACTCAACCCCCAGCATCGCGCTCACGACGGCCGGGTGCAGTTTGTCACCATGGCAAAAAAATATGGCGTAGATGAATACGCCATCAAATATATGGTCGGTCATTCCATCAACGACGTCACCGAAAAAATCTACACCAAACGGGAACTGGACTGGCTGAAAGAAGAAATCGAAAAAATAAAATAGGATGCTCTCGGTGTAGGAATACAAATATAGGAATAGTGTAGGGATAATGTATGAGTTGCGTACATTATCCCTCTTTTTCACTATTCCCGTTATTGCTTAAAATGCTGATTTTATGGGATTTTGATGATTCCTTATGCCTTTGCGGCTTCCTCGACCGAAACGTGAAATCCTAGAAATACGCCGCTTGAAGGGTAATATGTAGGAGTGCTGTAGAAATAAACAGCCGGCGAGCCTGTCTGCCATCACTGTTTTTCACTCAACTGTACGCCGACATCCCTGCCGCCGTACATAATACGGACGATGCTGATTCTTTTCTGAGCTTCATCCGGCAAGTAAAATACAAGGTAATGATCTACAGGAAAAAACCGCAGCCCCTGACTATGCCATGGCTCGTCTTCATACAGACGATGGCGCATCGGCATTCGGTCAAGGGCGCGAATTTCTTTCATAATCCGTTTGACCTGCTTCACCGCCGTTTCGGGCGCAAGCAAGTGAAAGGCAATATAGGTATATACGGCTCGTAAGTCCCGTTTTGCCTCATCCGTATAGATAACACTCCAGCTCATACCGAAAATTCCCGTTGCATTTCCGCTTCAACATCGTCCGCGGAATATACCCGGCCTTCTCGTATATCGTCCATACCCTTCTGGATTTCTACATCAAACCGCTCCTTTGTAAGGGAGCCGTATGCCACCGGTTCCTCCATGGGAAGCTTCATCTCAAAGGGAATCCCTCGTTGCAAAATAACCTGTCTCAAAAACATACCCACCGCGTTGGACATTGGAATCCCCAGACGGTTGAGGACGTCTTCCGCCTGCGCTTTGATTTCCGGCTCTACACGGGCAAAAATATTTGATGCTTTCGCCATACGAATCTCCTCCTTCTGAGAATAGTATACCCTATTTTTCAGTAAAACGCAAGCGATTCGCAATCAAAAATATCCCTACACCTTCCGATACACCGTCCTATACTGCACCGGATTTCCGGACGAATCGATGATGGTATTCCCGCTGGAATCTTGCAGCGTCTCATAAAAAGAGTATTCGCTGGGACGCCCGGCGAGCATCGTTCCGTTTACCACGGCGCCGTCTGCCTTGTGGGCGGTATACCCGCTGAGCAGAACGTCGGCGGTTATGGTATCCCCCGTCAAATCGATCAAGGTCCTTTTGTTGAAAATAACCTTATTGACAGCCACTTCATCACCCCGCGATCGTCACCGTCGTCCCTCCGGCCGAATTGCTCGACTCTACATACGGAATCGCCGCTACCGTCACTTGCCCCAGATAATCATACCCCGTATCTGGCAATACCGTCTGAGCCGCCGTTCCCGGCGTGACCGTCTTGGACTGTGCTTTAATGGCTTCTCCACTGTAGGAACCTGCCACGCCGAGAATGGTTACTCCGGATTTGATATTGCCCGCTGTCAGCTTGGTTTTCTCGGTGGCGTCCAGCGCCACTGTCCCGGAGCCGTCGTGATACCCGATTGGAATGGTGTAAACCCCGTCTTTTCGGGAAATCTTCCCCGAAACCGCCCCGTTGTTCTTCATCGAGCCGGTGATTTTCGCCCCTCTCGCGTAAGCCGTCTTTCCTATGAGTATCTCGGAGGCCGCCACGGTGGCATCGGTCGAATCCACGTTAAAAGAGCAGCTACCGGTAATGGCCTCGCCGCTTTTGTCGTGGGCGGTGGCTCCCGATAACAGAACCTCCGGCGCAACGGAATCCGCCGTCAGGTCAATCAGGGTTCTCCCGCCGTAAATTACTTTGTTAATTGCCATACTCCAACTCCTTTGCGATATAGGCTGTAACGCCGTCGGACTCGTTGCTCGTCTCCCAGTAAGGAACCTCCGTCACAGTGATGTCTTCCTTGAGCAGCTTTTCGGCGGTCTGAAGCGTCTGAGCGTCAAAAGCGCGGGGAACTACCTGATACGCGCCGTTGTAAACGTCGTATTCCTTCATGATCGAAATATTGCCGGATAAAGTCCGATTGGAGGACAATTTGCCGGACAAGGCGCTCTTTGCGGAAACCGAACCGGTTAAGGAAGCCCCCAGCGCTTTGATTTCGCTCATATCAGTACACCTCTTCTGTAATATTGATTTTGGCGGTCGTAATAAAGGTGTCCACTTCCCCGTTCGCCTTTGTAAGCTGAATGTCGTACACGTATTTTCCGAACTTGAGCGGTTTGGTGTCCTCCGGTTCGATCACCAGCGTCATGGTATCGATGGGAATATTTTTGATCAAAAGGGGATCGGTATCCGAATACGCGCTTTTCATGGCAAACCGAACGGAATCGCCCCGCGCGGGGATATAAGGGACGCCGTCTGAATCGGTGATGGAAATCATTGCCGTAAAGGTATCCCCTCTCGTGAGGGTAATGGTCGTGCCGGAAACGCTGTAACTCATCGTCTGCTCCTCCTATATCCCAATCTGTTTGAAAATAAACCCAACGACAATGCCGAGAATCGCCGTAAGCAGATATCCCACCGCCTTGCGCCACATTTTCCCGTCCCTCGACTCCAATATCTCCAGTCGCTTCCCTTGCATCAACTGTTCTTTTAGCATACTTTCCATATTAACTGCCAGCTTTTCAATGGAGGTGTTCAGCGTTTCCAGCCGTTTGGCGTTTTCTTCCAAAAGCTCAATCCGCCTGTCCTGCCTTTTGTTTTCTTCCTCTATTCTGCGGCGAAACTCCTCGTGCTCCGCTCGTGTGATCGGTGTGTCCATATCCTTTCATCTCCTAATCTGTCAGCAATCACCTGAGCGAATGCCCCTGTTAATATGCCTTTCCCGTGATCTCTTCAAACTCCGTCTCGGTAATCCATGCCATTTTGACGGCGTTGCGCACGCGCACCTCGTTCCACATCTTCATTTTATAATAGCGTTTTACCTGATCGTAATGACCGCTGTGTTCCATAATGATTCCCTCCTTACAGTTCCACGCCAGCCATCATAGCCAGGTATTCAATGTCCGACCGCGTTTTGATTTTATCCAGTTCTTCATAAGACAGATCGCGGAGGATAAACCAGTATTGCCCGTCATACTCGGCAACCTGAACCAGCTCCATATGTTCATGCTTTTCGTCATAATCCTCGTTGCTGATAACCACCGGAGAACAGTTGCCGTCAAAAATATCAGCGGAAACAGGGTTTTCCGAAATAAAGTTGTTGCCGTTGAGTTTCAGGTTCTCAATTACTGTCCCGTCGGCAAGGGTAATCGCGTAAATTTTATTGTCCATTCTTAAATGCTCCTTCTATTTATTTTTTAAATCAAAAGTCATAATTTAAGGCTTTCCAATGGCAAAAACCGGGAGAACGCCAACGGAATTGTCAGCATAAGAACTCGACGGGTGTCCGTCAGTCGCTATAGAAAATTTATAATAGTCGCTGATATCGCTTAGCCAAAATTCATTTAAACCATTGACGAAACCGGGATTCGTTTTAAATATCGACAATTGCTTAAAAGGGGACGGTATGTTGCATACATTAGAAGGTGAAGCGCATGATAAGCTGCCAAAAACCATAACTTCGTTTGGAAGGATTAAATCGGACACAAATGTAGTGGTTCCCGATGCGCCGTTAACAGAGCTATTGGACGATGACGCGTTTGTTCCCCAAAACACATGCGTTAACACCGAACTTCCGAATGCTGTTTTCGCTTTGTTTTTGGCGTCCTCTAAATTAGTGGCGTTCATTTTAGACCCTATATAACCGCCCTCTGTATCTCTGGTGTCATTCATCTTAGCGTTATAAAGAACACTCGATGGCATAATGGCCAGATGATGCTTATTCCATTTGATTTGATGGCCGTTGTAAATCCAATAATCAAAATCAACAATGACCCACTTCGTGCCGTTGGCCAGCCAATAATCCCCAAGCCAAAGGCCTTTGAAGGTTCCGTTTTCAATATTGGCGATTTGCGCGGAGGTTAGAGAACTTCCAATATTTTTACCGCGATATATTTCGCCATGCGTTTCCGGAGGAGCAGTAGCGTCCAACATGGCGAATAACGCATCCTCCGACGTCAACAATCCGGGCAGCGCATTGGCCAGATTAGAAGCCAAAATGGTTTTTGTGCCGGCGCTCCCATTCAAAATGAACAGGTCGCTGGAAGAAACACTGGTAACTTTAGAATAGTCCACGATTTTCATTGACATTCCTCCTTTTTATTTCATTGCAAATATAATGCCGATGCTCTGTAAACTCAATCATCCAATCAAAAAATACGGCCGAACCCCAAGGGAATTCATAGGGTTCCAAGGAGCCATATCAGAGGCGGCAAACATATTATCAACAGGATCTCTCAGCCAAAAGGTGGTCAATTTGGTTATAAATAGCGGAGCGACTTGGAATAACGCCAGTTGCGCACTGCAATAGGATCGTGTACGTGACGAACTATGCCTAGTGCCAAAAACCATTATTTCATTTGGAAGCACTACCGTACAGTCGTATATAGACTGACCCTCCGGAAGGCCGTTTTTGACAGAATTTACAAGGTATTCTTTAAATGTCAGCAGATAAGAACCAAAGTTGGATGTGATCGTATTTTTAGCACTAGTAAGATTCGTCGTGTACATCGTACTGCCCACATAACCGCCTGTCGTGGTGCCGCTGCTAGGCATAGTATCATTCATTTTGGCCTCATATAAGCAGCTATCTGGCATAAGAACCAAGTGGTGGTACATCGTGGAGGTTCCTTTCACCGCACTCCTATGATCCATATCCACGATTCTCCAGTCTTTGCCGCCAATTGTCCAATAATCCCCCAGCCAAAGATCTTTAAAAGTTCCATTTCTGACATTATTAATTTGTGTGGTGGTCACTGAAGAACCTAAATATTTTCCCCGAAATATCATCCGATGCGTTTCGGGAGGCGCGGCGGCGTCAAGCATGGCGAATAAAGCGTTACTTACCGTGATGGCTCTATTTCCGGAAGACGTCCCCACAAGCAGCCGGTCGGTAGAAGCCAGCGTGGTGTTCTGCGTCAAATTGGACATGGTAAGTCTTGAAATAAACTGTGTGGAAGTCAGAAGTCCCGGCAGGGCACTCGCCAGATTGGAAGCCAAAATGGTTTTGGTTCCATTGCTTCCGTCCAGCAGGAAAAGGTCGCTGGAAGAAACGCTCGTGACCTTTGAATATTCGGTAATTTTCATCCGCATTCCTCCTTTCTATTTGATTGCGAATAGGACGCTGGCGGCGATAGAGTCTCCGTCACTGTCTAAAATCAATTCGCTGTTGCTGTCATACAGTTTGTGGTATACTGTGTACTCGACTGACAAATCTTCAGAAAATTTCTCCAGTATTTGGGTACGACGCTGGAGTTCCAAAAGTTGATTGGCCAGATTGGCGGCTACATCTCCGGAAAGCGTCGCTTTCAAGTCTGAAAACCAGGTATCGAATATCCTTTGGTTGTTTGCCCTCCAACCCGCCATCTCAGCAGTGTATCCGTTGACATAGGAATAAAACCAATCCGACCACTGCTGTTTCCAAAAAGCGTTCGTAGCCTTCATATCGTCGGTTTCTTCCTGATAAAAGGAATTCCACTGCTGTTTCCACAAGGCGTTTGTGGCTTTCATATCCGCCGTTTCATTCTCATAAAACGCCTGCCACTGATCCTTCCACTGAGCCACAAGATCGTCGATTGACATCTTTTCCAAAGGAGCGGTCACAAAGGGACAGGCCGATGTCCCCACACAGTTCGTAATATCCGCCTGTCGGATGGACGCCGCGCCGGCGTTTACCCGAATATAAGCCAGCGGATACTGCCATCGGTCGTCTGTTTTCACCATAACAGGTTCTACCGGACGGGACGCCGGTGTTCCCTTTACGATTTTAATGGAATTGGCTCGAACGCTTTCCCTTGCGTCCACCTCAAGAACAACAGCGTCCACTCTGTCGAGAATCACTTCCGATATGGGGACGATCAGCGGAAGCAAAGCGTCGTTTAACGTCCAGGTGTGATGAAACCAGGCTCTTCCGATTCCGACGTGAATCATCATCCCCTCGGCCTCTTTGACCATCATAGCGGTTCCGAAATGCTGTATGACGCCGTCTCTGATAATCCCGTCAAATATGCTGGACATCTGAATGGCGTCGTATCTCCGGTCGCCTTCCTTTGAATTGTAAAAACCATAGGTAACGCTCATTTTTATAAACCTCCTTTCTACTGGACGATCACAAATGTCGGATAGGTTTCAAGCCCATCCGTACTCTGGGAACGGACGACTTCCGTCACTCTGGATTTTGCTTCCATTCCATATTCATTGACAATCTGGACAATATCCCCTTTAAAGAAATCCTCGTTGTACCGAAACATATGGGTCGTCTCCACCTGCCCCTCAAACGTCTTTGTCATGGTGCTCTCTGACAGTTTTTCCAAGCCTCTTTGAGTAAGCAGGGCGTTGTACTCTTCGTCGGTCAGCGTCCGTTCGTCCACCGTAGAGGAAATGTCTCTGGCGTCTGTATATTCCTCCCGCCGTTCCAGCCCGGAGCCGGCTCCCGACAGAGTGGCGACAGACGCGGTTTTTCGCTGAGAGCCTTCCCCTTCTCCCGCAACCAGCGTGACCGTTTTCAGCGTCTTTTTAGACTCCAGATAATTGCTGCCCACAATATTTTCAAACTTCGGAGAAAATATCACATAAGGGTTGGCCGTCTGGTCGTAGGAACGATCCGCGCCGGCATACAGCTGAAACACAAACCGGTTGTCCTCTGATAAGGTCACTTTAAACCCGACGCTCTTTGCGTCGCAAAGCTTTTTAATCGATTCGTACAGATTATTCCCGGTAAACTGGGCGTCCACCTTTAAACCTGTGACGACGGGATCGTCGGTGGCCTCAAATGCCATGTTGACGACCCTGCGGCTCTGATCGGAGGGATTGATGATATTTTCATCCAGCAGCTTTTTGACGGCATTTTGAAAATTGCCGTTTAAAACCGTCTGTTCCCAGATAATCCGCCGCTCCAGTATCGATTCCAACGACCGCCCGGTTACCGTGAGATGATTTCCGTTTTCCGAATCGGAGTCGATTTTCAGTTCTTCCACAATCATCACCTGATCGGATTCCCGAAGCCACAGATAATAATCCTGCCGCAGATATTCCAACACTTCGTCGTTTACATTGGTGTAGATTTCAAAATCCCCATACGCGGAATACCGCTCCGTCCATATGAGGGATTCAAAAGTGTCCATGACCGCCACGGTTTTCAAGGAGGTGTCCAGGACGATAATTTCCACTGCTATACCCCCTCGTAAGCCGTTTTGTTTTCTACCTTAAACTGTAAATGAAAAAGTCCTTCCTCCGCCGTATAAGCGAATATGTTATTCCCCTTGGCCAGCTGAAACCAGTCCGATTCTTTGTCAAGGCAGTTTAAAATATTCAAATAAAAACCGTTTCTCAACAAAGTAACCGACTTTTCCCCCTTTACCGTATTAATGATGATTTCGTCTCCCGCAATCATCCCCGTACCGGTCAATTCCTGCAGCTTGCCGGTGTCAATCCGCATCACTTCCCTGGTTCCGGTGTTGTATATGGTGATATTGCGCACCTCTCCAATGGCGTGCATGGTAATCAACAAGCCGATTTCAACGTCTCCGGAATAGGGGATGTTCCGCTCGGTAAAGCGCAGAATCTCTCCCATATGAATCAGGGGTCTTACGACAGATTCATTGGAAAAGGGAAACTCGAAAAGAGGATCCACCCCATAAAAGACCGTGGTATTGGCTCCCTCCGAGTAGAGGTAAGGGTCGGGGCAGATCACCGATATCTGCGTACTCTCCTCGCTGCTGAAAATATCCGGCTCGTTGCTCTCTACATAACCGTAGGTCTCGCAAACGCGGTTGTCCGTCTCGACGGAAATCTTTACTTTTTTCTTCAGCGGAAAATATTTGTAAGACTCCTGCCGCGCGTCCTCCACCTGAGGCGCAGCCAACAGACGAAAGGTAAAAACGACATTGCGGGAGGCGGCTCTTGCCGAATTGTAAAGCGCCCCGTCGTTTGTGGCTGTTTCTGTCATGTTGATCGTTGCTTTGCTTGGCCCTAATCCATCTATGCTCTGAACGGCGAACCCGGATTTCTCCGGGAACGCCAGCTCAAAACGCTTGGACTGCCCCAAATAATTGGTTACTGTCACCGCTTTTATCATGCGCGATTCACCATCTCTTTCATCGCCGAAAACTGATTTTTGGTCTGCCGGTAGATTTCAAGCCGGGACAGAGCTTTGGGAGAATAATTGTTTTGGGTAAACTGATAGGTATTGCCGAAAGAAGGAGCTTCTCCATTTTGAATGGAGCGAGCGGAAGCTTCGTCCATTCTCGTGCCAATAGACATCGCCTGCGTTCTGCTGAAGAACGCGTTTAACCGTCTGGCGCCGGAAGTGACGTTTGACAAATCCAAAACCGGTCGAATCGTCGGCTGGGTGTCAATATCGCCGTTGATCCTGTCCGCAATTTTTGAAACCACATCATTCAATCCCTTTTTAGCGGAGTTTGCCAGTTCAGAACCCGTCTGATACGCCTTTTTCACATGATCTCCGATGGCGTTTACAAACGCGACTCCAAAATAATCCCCAATGCGGTAGCCGACTTTGGAAGGCGAATGCTCATCCAGCTCTTTCGCCGCCGCTCTTGCGGCAGCTCTGGCCATCTCCCTCGCTCTCGCCTCCGCCAGATAGGCGTTGGCGTCGATCCCGTCCGCGAAGCCCTCTACCAAGTATTCGCCGGCGTCATAAAAATCAGGATAACAGTCCTTAATGGCGGTCAAAGCCCGGCTCGTGATCTGGGTAATCGCATCGGACACCGCCTGATCCTTTGATTTGATACCGGCGATCAAATGGATCATCAGCGCCTGACCCGCCGAATAAAACTCCTGGCACCGGTTTTTGATCTTGGTCAAAGCGCCGCTGATGATCTGGGTCACGGTACTGGATACCGCTGAATCCTTCAGCTTGATACCGGCGATCAGGTTTGTCATCAGCGCTTGGCCTTCCGTGCCGAACTGCGGCCGTTTGCCGCTGATGGCTGCCAGAGCCGCCTGCATCAGCGAGGTAAACGAGGATGTCAGACTCTCTTTTTTCGCGTTGGCGGCATTGATAAAGGAAGTCAGCATTTTGGAAGCGGCGTCGGTCACTTTAGAAGTGGCATCGGAAAATGCCTTGATAAATCCGTCGATACCCGCTTTTCCCAAATCAGTCAGCGCCTTGCCGAAGCCGCTCATGCCGCTGGTGTCCAAGCCGTTCATGTCATTGGCCATGGAGATCAAGTTACCGGTTTCGATGATGACGGCGGATAGTCTGGAGGTATCTATATTGCTGATGTAACCGTAATAATCGCTGAAATAACAGCCAAACGAAGACAGATCTCTTCCGAAACTGGCCAAAGTCTTTTTATCAGAAAATAAACCTCCTGATTTCGGCAGGCTTTTTTGCAACTCAACAATCGACGTTGCCGCGTTCGCTGTCGCGGTGACGACATCCGGTTGCACCGTCTCCATATACGCCGAATAAGCGGCGAAATTTCTTCCGAAGGATACCAGACTTTCGCCAAATGCTCCGATGTCGTTGTCCCCTGTAAACCAGCTTACCATTCCTCCTGAATTTGGAAGATTACTCGCCAGTTCGGACAACGCTTGTCCCGCGTTGGTGGAAGCCGTCACCGCTTCTACGTCCACTTTTCCCGCTACCGTCTCGGAATAAGCGGCAATCGCCCGGCCAAACGGGATGATTTTAGCGGCGAATGTGTCAATGTCATTTTCTCCGAACCACCAGCCGAGTACCCCTCCGCTGTTGGGCAGATTTGCGGCAAGTTCCGCCAGTATCTTACCGGCGTTCGCCGAAGTGGTTACCGCGTCCACGTCAATTCGTCCGGCAACTGTCTCGGAATAGGCGGCGATTGCCTCACCAAAGGGAATGATCTTCGCGGCAAATTCGTCGATGTCGTTTTCTCCGAACCACCATTCCAATACTCCCCCGCTGTTGGGCAGATTGGAGGCGAGATCCGCCAACACCCTTCCGGCATTCGCCGAAGCGGTTACCGCCGCGGTATCTATTTTTCCGGACACTGTGTCAGAGTAAGCGACCATTGCTTCTCCAAAGGGAACGATTTGCTTTCCGAAGTCTTCAAGGGACGAACCGCCGGTGACCCAGGAGGCAATCCCCTGTAAAATATCAGCGGCAGTGAGAAGGAGAATGGTTTCCGCAAGCGCCTTGACGCCGTTCATCATAGAGGCGTCAATTTTACTCGCCCCGTCGATAAACGGCTGAACATTGGTCATAAACGCCGATAAATCCGCTCCGATTTGAGGGAATCCACTGGAAACGCCGCTCATCAATCCACCGACGATGCCGCCGATAAACGAGCCGATGGCGCTGCCGATTCCCTCCAGCAGCTTGCCGCCCTCTCCAATGAGCCAGGAAAGCCCCGGAATCTGCGCCAACGCGCCGATTGCGGCTAATACCAGCGCCAATTCTGCAATGACGAGTCCCATTCCCAGTACGCCGGCCATGGCCGCGGGAACCAAAGCGGCAACCGCCGCCAAAGCCAGCATGATCGCCGACAGCAGACCGATTCCGACAATTCCTTTGAGAAGAATATCCACGTCGATGCCGCTCAGCGCGTCCACGATGCCGGAAAAGAACGCCATGATAACGTCCACCGCCGCCTGAATCAGTCCCGGAAGGTTTCTGGCGATACCCTCTAAAACGCCGATGAGAAATTGGAATAACGCGTCCACAATTTGAGGGGTGTACCGTACAACCGCTTCCAGAACTCCCACAAGCAGCTTCAAAGCGCCGTCGGCTATGGCCGGGACGCATTCCACCAGCACATCCACCAAAGCGAGGACAAGCGCCTTCACGGCATCCCCGATGGCGTATGCGCTTCCGGCAATCACTTTGCAAAATTCAATGATCCCCTCCCCGATTTTCGCGATGATCAGGGGAATCAAATCGGCAATACCAGCGATAACAGTAGTAAGTGATTCTGTAACAGCTGTCGCTCCGGCAGTTCCGGCCGCCGCAAGAGCGGTAAAACCCACCGCAATAGCTGATAAGCCAACGCCGGCGGCAACCAAACCGACTCCGACAGCGAGAACACCGGCTCCAATCAGCGCAAACGCTCCTGCAAGCCCTAAAATAGCGGGAACCAGCGGCTCAAGCACCAATCCGGCCACCCCAATAACGGCGAATGCTCCGGCAAGCGCGATCAGACCTTTGGCAATGGACTCCCAGCTCATTGCGCCGAGAATACTGAGAACCGGAGCCAACACAGCCAGTGCGGCAACTGCCACAAGCAGAGCCGCTGAACCGGACAGCGTTCCGTTCATTAGATTGAGAGCAATCGCAAGTTCGGCCAAAGCGCCGCCCATTGCGATTAAGGCTTTGCCGATCTGCTCCAGCGAAAGGCCGCCAAGCTTACTCATCACATCCGCAATGATTTCAAGCGCCGCGCCGACGGCAATCAATCCGGTTCCAATACCGACCATATTTTTGGGCATTAGATTAACCGCGATGGCAACTTCCGCAAGAGCGCCCCCCATTGCGATTAGCCCCATTTTGATTTGTTCCCAGCCTAAATTTCCAAAATCGGATACCGCCGATGCGAGTATCTTCATAGAAGCGGCAATCAACACAAGAGCGGTTCCAGTGGAAAGCAGATGTTTGGCGTTCCCTGTGAGATTGGTGAATATGGCAATTTCAGTAAGCAGCGCTCCCACCGCTATGAGTCCCTGTTTCACTTCATCCCACCGCATCCGGCCGAAATCTCCGCAGGCGGAAGCCAGTATTTTCATGGCAGAAGCTAAAATTACAATACCGGTAGCCGCCACTATGGATTTTCCGCTGAATTTCGCCGTTCTCATAAACAGAGACACTTCCGCCAGCAGTACGCCGACTCCTGTGAGTCCAATAAACAACTGCTCCCAGTTGAGCGCCGACAAATCCTTACACGCCGAAGCGAGGATTTTAATCGCCGACGCAAAAATGACCATTTGGGTCGCGCCTTTGATGATTGTCTTGGATTCGCCGCTCATCGCTTTGGCCGCTGCGACCATGATAGCGGTTAATCCCGCAATACCGACAAGGCCGGTAGCTAACTCCGTGATATTTAAATCGCCAATCTTTTTCAAAGCGGACGCAAGTATTAACACCGCAACAGACATGCTAATCATGGCGGCGCAGCTCTTAGTGACGTTTTTGGTGCTGCCGCTGATCTTATTAAAGACGGCCATAGAAGCCATCAGATCGGTAAATAGCACGGTTATCGCCCCGAGAGAGGCAAGCAATTTGTCGCTGTCTATCAAAGAAATGGCCACAATAGCGGCAGCTAAAATAGCGATCGCCGCCGCGATTTTCAGCAGCGCTCCCGCCTTCAATTGGGTTTCATAGGCTTTAAAGCAGTCTTTTACGCTGTCTAAAATCCCGATTACATGGTCTTTTATCTTTTCAGCCTGTTCAAGAGGCTGTTTGATATCCTCTAAGAATTTTTTGATTCCAAGGGCAATGGCGCCCAAAGACAGTCCGTTGAGCAGGTCAATGATTCCACCGAAATTCGCGTTTCCAAGTTTATCCGCTAAAGCGCCAGCCAATCCGCCAACCGCTTTTACAATCCCGCTGGTGATTTTCTTGACCGCATTCCATAGCGCCTCGAACAATTGAAGGAATTTACAGCTTTTAAGCGCCTCCCCCATCGCTTTAAAGGCCGAGACAACGCCGCTTTTCATTCCTCCGGCGGCGTTCCCCACCTGAGACATCCGTCCTTGAATTCGCTCAAGCAAAGCATGGAACAGCTCAAACCCGGGAAAATCGAATTTTTCCTTCACCTTGTTCACAAGGGTTTTGATTCCCGTCACAATCAGTTCCATAAACTGAGAGATACCTTTGGCGGCTGTGCCGAAGAGTTCGTTTTTCTTAATAAGCTCGTCGACTTTAGCGATCCACTGACCGAAAAATCCGGTCACTTTAAGAATTCCTCCGCCAAGGGATACAAACACGCCCAAGAGGGGTTTCATGACTGTGAACACCGCCGACAAAGCCTGTTTGACAATATCCAAAGCGGCAAACAAACCCTTGAAGGTGTTTTTCAGATTTTTACTGGATTCTTCACTCAATTTAAATTTCGCAGTAAGATCCTTTAGCTTCTCTGTAAAATCAGCAAGCATTTTTCCGGTAGCCGGAGGAAACACCTCACGAAACGCTTCTTTTACCGGAGTCAAAACGCTGATAAGTCCCTGGAAAGCGTTCTTCGCCGACTCAATCAAAGCCGTGCGTCCGCCAAGATCTTTCCAATCCTGAAGCATTTGATTGCGGGCATCGGATTGAGCGTCGATAAATCCCCCGACCACATTGCTGATGCCAGTCCAGAGAGCCTTTGCTTCTTCAAAGTCGCCAAACAGAATTTCCCAGGTCATCGCCCACCCGGAACCGACCGCTTCTTTCAGCGTGTCCATCAACTGAGTAAAGGTTTTGACGTCCTGCGCGGCGGCAAAAGCTTTTTTGCCGATGTCGGTTGTTTCGTCGGCATAATTTCGCAGCGTGCTGACCAAAGCGTCCGTCGTCATCCACTGATCTTGTAAACTATCATTAAAGTTATGAGTAGCGTCGATGACATTGCCCTTAATGGTCCGATACATTCCGTCGGCGGTTCTGGTAAGGGTTCCCGCCGCCACAGCGGATTCAAGCAACTGAGTTTTAAATTCTACCGTCGCCATATTGGCGTTTTCGATAGATTTCCAGTCAATCAATTTTACATAACCGGCGGATAGAGCCTGCGCAAAGTTATACATGGCTCTGGATGCTTCATTGGCGTTTGCGCCAGACACAGCGGCCACATTTGAAACGCCCTGAATGGCCATAACAGCGTCGTCGAGTTTAACACCGGCATTTGTGAATTTTCCAATATTGGAGGTCATATCCGCAAATGAATAAATGGTTTTATCCGCATATGTATTTAATTCATTCAGATATCCGTTTACCTCTTCAAGAGATGCGCCGGTGCTCATCATGATCGTCTGAATAGAACCCATCTTTAGTTCGTATTCATCAAAGCCCTGAGAGATTGGTTCTATAGCAAGGGATTGAATCAATTTTTTACCGGCGTTGACCGCGGCGTTCGTAATATTGGTCAGGGCGGTTACGGCCATGACTTCCAGCGCCGAAAATTTTAATCGGACGCTTTCGACTGCTCCGCTGAGTCCGGAAAAATTGCAGCTTTTTGCCGCATCACTCACATTCTCCAGCCCCTTAGAGGCTCCGTCCAGCTTTAAACTATGTTTCAGTTTTTCCAGAGTCGACATGGTGGTCTGCACATTGCTTTCAAACTGCTTATTGTCAAACCGCATCTCGACCACTCTCTGGTCTACCGTTTTGCTCACAGCCTGGTAACCTCCCTCCACGCGTCGCTTAAAATTTTGTCAAAAACAGGCTGGATCGCGGGATTGATATAATCTCTCCCTTGAACCCAGCCTCCGTTTTTGGTGCCATGTCCGTATTGCAGAATAATGGCGATCGGAACTCCATTTTGAATATTTGAATTGTAGAATGAAATCACAGCCGCCCCATTCCGGTTGGTTATTTTGTAATACCATGAATTGGCGGTCTGACCGGTATCCACAGGAGTTGCGGACGCCAAAGCGGCAACGCCCTCTCTGCCATACCGGTCAAGATCGCCCATATGTACGACTTCTTTCACTTTTTCCAGGAATTTTGTAAGCTTTGAAAAATCGCCCTTTTGTCTGAAATGAATCATCGCGTATCCCCTACAACTGAATGACGCCGTTCCCATCCGTTTGCAGCATCGCTCCTTTGGGCAGTCCTCCTCTTGTCCGTTCGTTGAGATAATACAGCTTGCCGCCGATCTTCTGAAGTCCGGTCATCATTTTTCCGTCGGTTCCGAGATAGTACCAAAAGCCCTTGTCTTTTACCCACTTTCCCCTCGCCGCCTGGCCGTTCTCATAATAGTACCAATCGCTGCCCTTCTGTCCCCACCCGTTCTTTTGATTCATATAAGTCCCCCTCTTGTTTGGAATCCCGAGAAATTCCGCGGGATTTAACCGCGTCTTTCCGTCAGGCTTCCGCATCTCGAAATGGGTGTGAGCGCCGAAGCTGTACCCGGTGTTTCCCATTACCCCCAGCTTGTCCCCGATTTTGACCCCATCGCCCGCCTTGACCGCCCGGGACGCCATGTGACAAAAATAATAGCGGTTTCCGTTTTTGTCGTCTATTCGGATGTAATTTCCCCATTCCCAGGTAGCATCCGATTTGTTGGTCACAATGGTGGAGGAGCGCACAACCCCCTCCACCGGAGAGAGAATGTCCTTGCTGTCGTCGCCTACAATATCCAATCCGTTGTGATCGGGTCGCTCCGGCAGGCGATACCCGGAGGTCACCCGATTTCGCCCATTAAACAAGAGATTCATCGTCTGAGTCCTTTCCCCCGCTTTTGATCCTTGCCGCGTCGACAAAGCCCTCCCCCAGAATATAGGCCACCAGCGCGCCGACGGCGGTTACCAAACCGACAACCTGTTCCACAGTCAGCCCATCCACGCCAAAAATGACACAAACGCTGACCACAACCGAAATAACAGCCGCCCAGAATTTCCGGCTGGACAGTTTTTGTCTCCAGTCAATTTTCATGGGTGATCCTCTCCTTCCTGTCCGTTGTCTTCAAAATTCGCGTTTAACCGTTCTTCCCTCTTCTCAAAAAAGGTTTCCAAAAGCGCTTTCAGAAAATATCCGATCATCACGCCGATAATCGTACTGGCAATGGTGCTGGAAAGGGACTCGGCGATCTGCTCTTTTCCCATAAAAGCGAGAAGATAGGAAAGCTGTAAATCCACAAGGGAAATCATCAGAATCACGGCCACCGCCTTCTTGGTAAAGGTGATGAACCCAAACTTCCCTTTCTTTTTTTCGTTTGACTGCACAGCCTCACCCCCTCGTGTTCCATTTTCTTCTGCGCGCCGCGTTCAAAGCGGCGTTTCTGGCCATGATTTCTCTTCTGCTTCTTTTGGGCGGAGGCTGGTTTTTGATATTACATACCTTGATTAAAGTCAGCAGCCGGTTCAAGTGCCATTTTTGGCACTCGAACGGGATATTCAGCGCGATCATCCAATAGTAGATCAACTCCGCTGTGACCTGTTCCCGGCTGGAGCCCACAGGCTTTTCCTTGGAAAAATACGTGGCGGTCATGGGAGCGTCTATGTACTGATTAATCCGCTCAATATTGTCGTTTGTCAGATACCGGTAGGTCTCCTCGTCCACATTTTGGGTTAAAGTCATACACTTGATGTAATCCAAAGTTTCCTCAAAGGTTTTCTCCTGCTTTGCGAGAAACGGCCTGTTCCATTTGGACTCCCATTTTGAAAGAGAAACAAGAGAATGTTCCAATTGAAGCGTCCTCTCTCTGGTGTATAAAAACTCCTGTTTTTCCTCGTCCCATAGTTCTGCCGGAGGTATTGAAACTCTGAGCATGTCAGCGCGCCTATGCCAGCGGCATTGCGATGGGCGCGTTCGCACCTGCGGCCACGTTGGCCGGCATGATCCCGTTTACAAATTCCGCGGCGGCTTTATCGTTGGAGGCCAACTCCATAAACAGTTCGGAGTACGCCTCTGTCTGAGAAAAAGCGGTGGAAAGTTCTTCGGATTTGATAAACCGCTTTCCGTCTTCGCTTTTTTCGCCATAAGCCTTCATGATAATATCTTTAAAATATCTCACGGTCGCCTGTTCGTCGTTGGAATCAATGATTTTTTTCAGCGCGGCGTCCAGTCCTCCCCGGACGCTCGTCTGCATTTCTATGAGTTCGGTTTTTGACAGATTGAAATAAAAATCCTCTGTGCGTTCCATTCCGTTGTAATCTGTATAAGTGATGGTTTTCTTTAACATCATCTTTTCTCCTTTCAACAAAAAAAGGAGACGCCGGTCAATTGCCGATGCGTCTCCCATGATTCATGAGCTGCCATTTATTCTCCAGCCTGCTGGCTTTTAAAAATGTCAATCAGTTCTTCGGGCAGCGGAAGTCTCGCTTCCACGTCGTCGGAGCCGTATAAAATATCTTCGAGGTTCTTTAGTTCCGCCGCGTCGGCCTTTGTGCTGTCGATGGTGATGGAAGCCGTCGGTTTGAAACCGGGGACTTCCACCGGTGTGGTAGAAATTTCCCAGGACAGCGTGTTTGCCTCCGGAGAATCGTTGATGGTGGAATATCCTCTTTCCGAGGGGGAGGCCAAAGCGCCGTAAATCAAATGGATTTTATACCCGTAATCGTTTCCGTCGACATCGTTTCCAAGCTTTGTGACATAGGACAGCCCGAAAGTGGAACGCTTCTGCTGTCCGATCATGACGCCTGCCGCAATGGCCGCGGAACCGTCGCAGAGGGCAAATTCATCCGGATAGGTATAAGCCTCAATGGTCGCGCCAAACTCCTCGTTGGAGATCAGGTTTAAGTATTTGATATTGTCGGCGTAGAGAGCGGTAGCTTCCGCCCCGGAGGGGCTCTCCGTCACCGCGGTCAGCCCGTTCCAAGCGACGCCTTTTGGGTAAGCGCCGCTGACGGCGGGATATAAAACGCCTTTTTCGACGCCGGTTTCGTAAAAGCGCTCGCCCACTTTGTCCCATACAAGTTTACTCATTCAAAAATTCCTCCTCTTTTTAAAAGTACAGTGTAAAAACGTCGTGATTGAGATGATCTTTCTCATAGTGCCGGTTAAACCGGCAGGACGGCAGGACGGCGACTTTATCGACAAGCGGACTGTCCGGATTTTTGTCGATTACCGTCACCGCGTACCGTCTTTTTAACAAATACACCCCGTCGTCGGCAAATGTGCTTTCCATATCGTCCAGCCCATAAACGATGGCGGGGTAATTCATTTTCACCGTTTCAGGAGGTTGATAATACACATTTCGGCTCCCCAGGATCTCGCAAAGAATTTCATGCAGTTTCAGTCTCGCCGCCATGGTATACACCTCCTAAAGTCAGTATCAGTCTTGGGTACTGAATTTCGACGCTCGCAATTTTCCATTTCGCGCCCATAAACGCCACATACCGCATCAGATGAAAATTCTCATTGGCAAAGGGATCGGACAGAACGCTCAGTTCGTTTGAAATCGTAAGGTCGTCGTTTAATTTGTCGGCTGTCTGAAATCTTCTGGTATTGCGAATCCATTCCCCGTAATACGCTCTCTCGGTGATCTGCTCCTCCCACACGCCGGGAACCGTCTCCACCGTCTCGCCATAACCGATCATTCCATAAAATTTTGCCATTTTGAATTTTCTCCTTGATTAGTCCGCTAAACTTTCATCCGTATTATAAGAACTGAGGTTGATTAGTTCTTCAATAACAATGGCTGACTTGATTCTGGTAAGTTGACCAGACTTGCGAGTCTCCAGCAGAGACTGAAGCTGGTTGAACTTAATATCAAAATCTGTGAAGTGGGTTATATCGCCGCCCTTGGAGGCGCCATAGCCATAATCAGCCATGTTCACGCAAATAGCGTGAAGTTTATGCTTCCTATTATCAGCATCGGTACGAATTTTGTCCTCAAACTGGGTTACCTCATAGATGTTGGCAACACCCAAAGCAGCGGCTAGTTCAGTATCGGTCTCATAGATACGGCGACCATTACGATCTCGTGCAAGAATCATGGTATTATGCATATCAGTAGTGATATACAAATCGGGCTTACCGGTGCCGCGGAAATGTTTGCGAGCCTTGCGCAAGGTAGTGACCATTGCTTCGGCATAGATGAAGCTTTCGCCAAAGTAATCCTCAGTGTTGTTACCCTGAAGTTCTTTAGCCATAGCAGCAAAGTCAATGTCCTTATGGATGGTGTAAAGCTCATCATCCAGCCAGATAGGACGAATATGATCCGGGAAAATCTTCTCCGGATCACTGTCAGGACGGTCGTCACCCAGCATAGTAGCAACGGCCAGAGTCTCCTTTAGTGATATCTGATCAACACCATATTGGAACTGAATATAATCAAAATCTTCAATATCCACCACATCGTCGCGATGCAACTCAGAAGTGACATACACGGTCTGGGGGTCGGTAGTACGTCTCACCAGAGCATAGTTACCTGTAATTTTCTTCTCGCCGCCTTTCTTGTGACCCTTGGCAGACAAAGCGTCAATATTACGGATATCTACATGGGAAGTACGAACGCGACCATGGGGGATTTTCTGCGTCTTAGCCATAATGGCATCGACCCAACCCATATCGTTGGTGATAAGCTCGGGGGTGCGACTGGGATGCGCCTCAAGATAGTCGGGGAAGAGTGTGGTAACATTGCCATTGCCGGTCTGAATAAAGCCGCTGATGTCAGAGTGCTGAAGATTATTATCCTCCATGTATATCTTCATAGCAGCCTTTAAGGAACCGACTCCATCCGTTTTTGCCAGCTTCAAAATCGACTCCTGATCCGCGTGGCTCAGAAAGTTCTCTCTGGTATCTTCGTTGTCAAATACATTGTGTTTCATTTCCTCGTCCTCTCCTTCTTCTCTTTTATCCGATTGATCCTCTGCCAGAGCCTGTCCGACAATGGCGTACACCGCTGTTTTCTGTTTTTCGCTGAGGGTGTTAAACACCTCTTCAATGGTTGGCTCCTCTTCCGTCTTTTGATTTTTGTTTTCAGCCACTTTCTCTTCCTCCTCGGAATCCTTTTGGTCCTCGGCGTGGAAAAGCGAAAGCCCTTCTCCGGTGTAGATAATGGCTTCCCCGTCGGTTTCCTCGCCGTGCATCATGATAGAGTCAATAAACGCGCCGGGATTTGCCCCGGCGAGCACAAGGCTCACCTCTCGGATGGCGCCGTGCAGAACATCAGCGCCCTGCTGTTTTAATTGATTGGCATAAATAGAAAGAGCCGAAACGTCTCCGTGCTCCACTAAGAGCTTGGCGTTCCGGCCGGTTTCGGTATCGTTAAAGGTGCAGTAGGCGTAAACGCCCTCATCTCTGTTTTGCAGCAGCGCGTGCCCCAAAACATTTTCCGGCAAGTCATGCCGGTGGTTCCAAACCAAAGGTACCGTTTTCCCATCATTGTTCTTAAACGCGTCTTTCAAGATGACGCGCCCGTCGGCACATCGGAGATTGTTCCGCGTAGCCCATCCGCTGAAATCATAGGTATCCATTTTGAAAGTTTTCCTCCTTATTGTTGTCCGTCCTGTTCCGGTGCTTCCTCTGCCGATCCTTCAGATTGTTCTCCGGACGGCTCGCTTAAATTTTTGTTGCGGAGTTCGTCCGCCCTCGGATCGTCCGCCGGTTTCATTCCGATAATCTGCCGGATCTCATTGGAAGTCATAATTTCATTCCGGGTGAATTTGTCGGCGATTTCGGAAATGTCAGCCACCGGCACAAGATTAAACGGATCGCGGTAGAATGCGATCGCCTGAAACTGCGACCTGGCGGTCTTTGTCAGGAATTTGCGCTCCATTTCGTCGGTAACGGCGGAAAGAATCGGTTCAATGGTACGATTGTTGTAGTTGAGCATGGTTTTATCATCCGCGGTGCCATCCAATACGCTCTGAGTGATTCCCAACTGGCTGTACAGCATACTCGTTAGGTATTCGATCTGAGCCATCAGATTGTTTTCAACCGCCCGATTCAACTGAGTGATTCGCTCGGTGCCGTCGGTGTAGGCGATACCGTACTTGGAACCGGCCAACTGATCTTCAATATCCTTGCGCCGATTTTCCGCCTGCTGGCGTCTCGCTTCGGATTTAATCACATAGGGAAGCTGAATAATCAAATCCAGTTTTCCGGAACTGCTCTGTTCATCCACGATGTCCAAAAGATTGAGTTTGCGAATCAGCCGCTGCATGGTAGAATTGGGTTCGTTAATGACGGCATACAGCGGGTTTTCGATAATCGCGGTCATACTTTTGGCGACGAGGATGTCCTCTTTTCGTCCTGTTCGTTCGTTGTACAATCGGACTCTGACATGCTGCGGATACCACTCCAAAATCTTGCCGGTTCTCATGGTGAGAATATCATAGGAACCTGTGTGATTCGGGTTTAAGGTGGTGTCCGTCGGCACAATGGCGACACAGCCCTCGTCCAGCATAGACATGACAACGTCCTGAACAAACGCTCGTCCGGTCTGATCCGCATTGGCCTCAACCGTCAGACAGTTGTTCAAGCCGGATTCTATCACCGACAGAAAGCGGGCATCGTCGTCCAGACGAACATGCTGAATTTTAACAGACGCCGCATCCATGGCGATTCGATTGTATACCGACGTTGCAATGGAGCGTTCGTTTCCCCTGCTGAGTCTCGTCCTGTCCGGACGATAGGAATAGCTGGTGCCGAGATTGTGATAGTACCCTGTGGGATCCCGGTTCATAAAAGCGTTCCAGGCGTGCTTTAGCCTGGAGCCGAATGATTCGTTCATTTTAGATGCTCACCTCCATATCATATCGAACGGAATCTGCTTAAAATTTGGTCTCTGCCAACGCACCTAACGCAAATAGTGCAGTAGCACCGGTTAATGCACTGACAAATTTTATTCCGGCAACAGTATCCTCTCTTCGTAATATTTTAGATACAGTTTCTTGCCCATATTTTTGCACCAACAATTTCCCAGCTAGATGATCTGCTACGGTTTTTTGACCGGCGTTATATTTTCTTTGTCCGGGATAATTGCTCTTCAAGATATTTGCTGTCAGCTCTTTTCTATCTTTTTGAATTGTCTCCTCTTTCCCGCCTCTGTCAAGGTTCCATCCTTGTTCTGATAACGGCGAACTCCCCATTTCATACCTAAAACACCGTGATGCTTGATAAATTCTTCATGTTTATTCATTTTGACCTCCTTATTCAAACGCGTCCCTATTGAGTTTATAAGCCACATAAGCGTCCATCATAGCCGCTACGGCGTCGATTTTCTGCTCATACCGTTTTTTTAACAGCTTCCGGTTTCCGTTGGTGTCCTCCATGGTAATGCAGTTGCCCATGGCGAAAGTCATCAGCTCCTCATCAAACAAAAGCATCCGTTCCTCAGAGAGTTTTTTAAGCTCCCCCAGAGGGACGGATTCTGTTTTGGCGCCCTGTATCACCTTTTCAATCCCAAACGAGCCGTTTTCGGAAGCCCACCGTTCCACAAATTCCCTTGCGTTATAAGGGTCGTATCCGAAACAGCGGACGTCGTAATCGCAGTCGGAGATGTGCTTGTCCAAATCCTCGTAAACCTCCATCATATCCAGAACAGCGCCCTCTAAAACAATTAAGCTCCCCTCCGAGATGAACTCGTCGTACTTGCTCCGCATGGCTCCCGGAAGCTTCATCAAGGTCAGAGAAGAAATATAGTTTCTGGTTTTTACGCCGAAGACGCCGCCGGACAGCGGAAACAGAAAGGTAAAAGCGCAGAAGTCGTCCCCCTGGGAAAGATCTCCTCCAAGAGCACAGGGCATCTGCCAGAAACTCCGCCTTCTGTGGGGAAGGGTCTCCTCATAAGTAAAGTAATAGGTGTACCCTTCCATCGGAAGCCCAAACCGTTTTGCCAAAATATCATTTCTCGCGGCGGGGGCGTTCTCCGCCCGTTCTACATCCAGTTGGTAGGTTTCATAACTGACCGTTTTTCCCAGATTGGGATTTGCTTTCAGCCACATATCCGGATCGGCGACTTCGTCCACCGAATCCAGTTTATACCACCAGATGGAAGTGTGAATACTGGGATACTCGCCCTTTAAAATCTTCATCAGTTCCATTTTGATGGTGTCGCCGCTCCCATTCCGAACGGTTCCCTCCGAACTGGTAGCGATGATGAGATAATCGTCCACCTTGGAAGCGCCTTGTTCAATGGCTCCGATGACGTCCTCTCTGATATCCCCGGAAAGCCATTCGTCCACAGTGGCGATCTTGACGCGCAAACCCTGAAGCTTATGGATGCTCATGGGGCGTATCTCAATGAGAGAACCGGTGAGAAAATTTTCGATGCCCTTTTTCGTAGACGCCAGCTTTGTGCGGTTCGCTTTCGCGCCGGTTGTATTTTGCAGCGAGCCCTCGGTGAGAAATTGAAACAAAGGCCCTCTTGACCTTGTGATGGCGGTGCGAATCGGCGACATCACCTCTTCCGCCTGCTTCATGGTCGGAGCGGTGGTGATTTGGTGAGTAGTCGTGGTGTCGACATTTTCAAAGTAGGACTGAATACAGGAATCGTATAAGGATTTAGCGGCTCCCCGCCCGACAATCAGATACTGTTTGTTAATTAATCTTTTCTTGACGGTCTTGTTGACATAATGGCCGCCATGCCCGTCCTCGTTTGGCTCATAAACGCTTCGCTCCACAAAGTAATACCAGCCGAAAACCTGCTCTCCCCACAGCTTAAAACTGTCAAGGAGGTTTAAGTCGGAGCCGTCGGTCAAGGTCATTTCGTTTTCGCAGTAAGCGATCCACCCCTCGACTGCCCGATCGTCGTAGTAAATTCCGGGGTTGGCGACCAGTTCATCAATGCGCTGCATCTCCATGTCGATCTCTTTGTTGACCGGGATTTCTCCCCGAATGACCGCGTCTCGAAACAGGCCGTAATATTTGGGAACTGCCGTGTTCGATAAAGCCATATGTACGTCACCTACTTGCTCTTCGGTTTTGGGGTCATGTACCCGGCCGCTTCCTTCATGTCAAACTTCTTTGTCATAACCGCCTTGATTCCGTAAAGCGTCGCGCCCGTTACAACGGCTGTCGCTACCTTTTTGCCGCTGGAAGAGAGAACCTCTGAAACGAACTTTCTTCCCGGGGCTATTTCATCCGCCGTCAGATCCTTAAGCTGCTTTTCCAGCTTGATGCGCTCGATTTTCTTCTTTAAGTTCTCGGTGCTGAGCGTCCGCCGGTTCTTGACGTCCTTTTTCATGGATTGTTTCTTTTTTTCATCGGCGGTCATGATTTTTTTCTTTTTTCCGGAGGTTCTGTGTCCAAGCTGCTCCGGCGTCCGCCTCACTCCCCATTTCATCCCGAGGATGCCATGGTGAGCTAAAATATCGTTATTCATCTGGATGTTCCTCCTGTTCCGTGTTTTTATCGTGTTCCGCCTCCACCAGAATCCGCCACTCCAGCTCGCTGATCTGCCGGTTAATGGCCTCGATCACCGCCGAGCTGAGGGGTGGGTCAAAAAGCAGCTTCACCTTTAACGCCACATAAGATTTTACAAACTGAAGCCTTGCGTCATCCGGCAGAAAACTTGTCCACACAGCGTCCTCGTCCTGAATGGCGAAGCCCTCGGAAGGCCCGACGCCAAGCTGGGATAAAACCGCGAGCACCGAATTGATGTGCATGATTAGGTCGGCGTCGAAATACTCATACTCCTCCGTAATACCGAGAAGCTTTTTAATCGATGTCAGTATGCTGTCCATGATAGCCCCCTTGTTTTTACCTGTTTGATACCGAACGATTTTTAAAAATATTTTTGATTATTTCATGCGATTTTATTGATTTTTAAGAAAAAATCGCATATAATATAAATAGATCCCATATCAAAGGAGGAACCTGTTTATGATTGTTACAGCAACAGAATTTAAAACCAATTTTGGAAAATATCTTGAAATGATTGCCAAAGAAGATATCTTTATCACCCGCAACGGAAAAACAGTCGCCAAGGTCGTAAATCCACGAATTTCCGCCGTCGATTCCCTTCGCGGAATGCTGAAAAATATACCTGCTGATATTGATACAGATTCTTTACGAGAGGAACGGTTGCTAAAATATGAAGATCATGTGTGATACAAATGTAATTCTTGACGTATTGCTGGAACGAGCGCCTTTTGTAGAGGATTCCTACAAAGTGTTGGCTCTCTGCGAAGAACATAAAATAGACGGGTTTGTATCCGCGTCTTCCGTCACCGACATCTATTATCTCATCAGGAAGTATACCCATAGCACCGAAATGGCGTACCACGCCATCGGAAAACTGCTGGAAATTGTCAAAGTCTGTAGCGTTACCAACGACGATGTCCTCACCGCATTTCAGCAAAAAGCCAAGGATTTTGAGGACTGCCTCGTCGCCACCTGCGCCAAATCAATTCACTGCGATTGCATTGTCACCCGAAATAAAAAAGATTTTGAGGGCTTTGGTATCCCTTTGCTGACTCCGAAGGAACTCCTTCTGAAAAATTAACCGCGCCTCCAAGGACAAGTATCGTTTTTCATCCGCACAACCGGCTCCCGAACCAGCAATGTCTCATCCCCATAGTGAATGGCGTTATGCGTTTCATGTGTCGTCGCAATCAAATACTCCGGATCCAAAAGCATTTCGCTCCTGCTCTCAATATCCTTTTGAGCAATCGGGTTCATGTGGTGGATCAATATCCTCCCGTGAATTTCGCATCCCTCCACTCCCAAGTCACAGCCGTTGTCCCGAATGATGACAAAATCCCGCACGTCCTTCCATTCTTTCGACTGGTAAAATATCTGATTGAGAAACCGGTCAAACCCAAAGGTTTCTTCCCCCACACATCCGTTTAACCGCAAATATCGAAACCGCTCTTCAAAAGTCGGAAGAGCGATCAGTTCGGAATATCTTCTAATCATCCGCCTCACCCTGTCCGCTGTAATTTCTCATGGCGTCTAAAGCGTTTGTGTACAGCTCTTCAATCCGCTTGGCCGATTGCAGCGACTCCGTCTTGGCCTCGATCAATTCCTTTTGCTTCTCCAGAATCTCCATTTCCACCCGCGCCTTGGTGGACGCGAGTTTTAGAAAATGGGTGGTCTCCTGAGAAGTAGCGGTACCTTCCCGCAGCCGTTTCTCAACTAAATCCACCGCCAAAGATATCAATTGATTTTCCCTGGCTTCCGGGGTAAGCGCCGGCCGCATCCTCGACGAGGGCGCCGAACCGCTTGCATTCTTTCCCTTTGTCATCCATACCGCCCTCCTCTCTGTAAAATTTTAACGGCTTTTGTGGTACTTCATCGGTACTTTGTATGGCGTTTAAAGGAACTCACAAGGCGATGGTTGGGGGTTTTGCCGAAAGGAGAAATAAAAAAGCAAACGAAGTCTGTTTTATGAAAAGGAGGTGCGCCCTGTGAGCTCGTTTAAACGCCATCATTTTAGTGGAACGCATTTCCAAATATCACCCCCGGAGAATTTTTGAAG
>OOIH01000876.1_pt1 | contig 55984 bp, 57 predicted proteins | sample 1691801 | NCBI WGS metagenome assembly OOIH01 (sample SAMEA1061690, study PRJEB22710) | metagenome
TTTCATATTATCTAGATACCACCTAAAGTAGGAAGATACAAAAAGGAAGGAAATCCTTACTATAAATTTTTAATTTACTATAATATACTTCCTACATCATTAGAAAGTCACTTATGTACTTGTATATCATGACTATCCTACTATACAAGTATAATATATATATATCAAGGCCTTAATGGCCTTGAATCAGAAAAAGCTATTTTAAAGCAAAAAAAAGATATTAATTATCATACAATTAATATCTTTTTTACTTCTTAGCTCCTAGTTCAACATCAAACATTAACTTATTAGTTGATGCATTAGGTTTCATATCAATATCTTGACTTTCTAACCACATATATACTCTTATCTTAGTTATTCCAGCTTGAATATCTAATAACTCTGTATCCTTATTATTTTCAAATCTTGTAAATACATTCGAAGTTACTTTTAAAAAGCTAAAGTTACCATCAACCTGTCCAGCACTTATTTCCTTCTTTATTTCCTCATCAACAGCTTTATATGATAAAAAACCTTCTTCATTCTTTTTATTTATATCATAATTTGGTTCCCAAATAATAGCTCTATTTCCACCCGATAATGATTGAGCCAAATCACTATTATCTGCTGGTACAGTTCCTTCAACTATAAATCCTACTCTAGTAGCATTATAATAATTATTATTACCTTTTCCAGACCTAGATTTTACATTAGAATTTTTAGTTAAATTCAACGTTACAGGATTATCTGATTTAATAAATACATCAAACGCTATATAATTTTTATCAACACATTCATCTTTTATAGCACAATTAACTTCATCTTCTTTAAACGCCTTTAAAAATTCATTCCCTTTTACATATTGTACATAATACATATCTAACTTACCGTTTTCAACTCTTAAAGGAGATGAAACATTCCCTAACTTTTTAGGAATTTGATTAACAGAATCCTTATAACTATCACTCAAATTAAGTATATCTTCTTTAGAAATTTCATCCTTAAATTCCTTGCCATCAACAGATATTTGTAAACCATCAGTCATTTTAATTTTAAAATCCACTTCTTTACTCTCATCATATATTTTATATATCCCAAAACATATAGCTCCAATTATCACCAAAATAACTAATACTTTTAATTTCTTCATTACTAATCCTCCATTAAAACATATTTCCACTATCTATTTATTCTTACCATCAACTAATTCTTCTATTTCCTCTATTTTTACTGCTGTTACATTGTCTTTGTTCTTCTGTTTCATTTCTTCTTCTAACTTTATTGAAGTCTTCTTCTTTGGTAATTCCAATATTTCATTTCCGACCTTAATAGTTAGTTCATCTTTTATTTTCTCTTCTTCTTGAACCTCAATTATATCTTCATAATTTTGTATTTTAGATTTCTTTTCTTCTATTTTTTTATCTACAACAATTTCCTCTTGTTGTATATCACTTTCCTCTACAAATAAATTACTATCTTTCTTAAATATCAATTTAAATATCTCAATCAATATCAACAAAACAATTGGAACCGTTATACAAGTAATAGTTAAAAAAGTATTTGTTACTATCTTTCCAAGAAAACTCAATACAACAAATTTGTAAACAACTTTTCCAAGTATCTGATCTTCATGTACAATCGGATCCTCAACATCATTAGCAATACCTTTTATATGTAATAAATATTCACCATTTGATCCCATTTCTTTATTCTTCAATTGATGAGTTATAATCATTCCTTCAATTTCTTCTTGCTTACCAACATAGGTAACTGTATCACCAATCTCTATCTTTTCTATTGGCATCTCTTTAACCAATAAAGTATCTCCAACATAATAAAGAGGAACCATACTCTCTGAACCTACAATATAGACACGATAACCAAAAAAATCGCCTTGTTTTGATACATTTTGAAATAAAGTTAAGCCAACAAGAATAACTAATACAATACCAATTATCCATTCCACAAGAGCTGAAACGAAGTGAATTATTTTACTATTTAATACTTTTCTTATCATATTCAACCTCTATTATTCTTTAATAAAACTATATTATATAGTATACACTTATTCACTATCTAAAATACTACCACAATTTACCCAAAAAATAAATGCTTTATCTAAAAATATATGAAGACAAAATAAAAGACACTTAACCTAAGCGTCTTCTACTATACAAAAATTATTAGTATCATCTACATCAACTATTAATTTTGCATTATCTCTTATTTTACCTTCTATTAATTTCATGGCAATTAAAGTTTCAACATTATCACTTACATATCTCTTTATTGGTCTAGCTCCAAATGATTCATCATAAGAATTCTCAATTATTAAATCTCTTGCTTTATTGCTTAAAGATATTGTAATTCCCCTTTGTTTTAATCTACCATTTATCTCTCTAATAATTTTATCAAGTATCTTAAATACAACATCTTTACCTAAACTATTAAATATTAATGTTTCATCAATTCTATTTAAAAATTCTGGTTTAAACGTACGTCTTAATTCTTGATTAATCATTGCTTCCTTATTGGTATTACCTTCTAAAATATACTCACTACCTAAATTACTTGTCATAATGATAATTGTATTTTTAAAATCAACAGTTCTTCCTTGACTATCAGTAATTCTACCATCGTCTAGAATTTGTAATAATATATTAAAAACATCAGGATGAGCTTTTTCTATTTCATCAAATAATACAATTGAATAAGGATTTCTTCTTACAGCTTCTGTTAATTGACCACCTTCATCATATCCAATATAACCAGGAGCAGCTCCAATTAACCTCGAAACATTAAAGGCTTCCATATATTCACTCATATCAATACGTATCATATGTCTCTCATCATCAAATAATTCATAAGCTAACGTCTTCGCAACTTCTGTCTTACCAACACCAGTAGGACCTAAGAACAAGAATGAACCAATTGGTCTGTTAGGATCCTTGATACCAGCACGACTTCTAATAATCGCATTACTTACTTTAGTTAAAACATCATCTTGACCAATTACTCTTTCTCTCATATTATCTTCTAACTTAAGTAATTTTTCTTTTTCACCTTCAACTAATTTTGATACAGGAACATTAGTCCATTTAGAAATAACCTGAGCAATATCTTCTTCTTTAACAGTATCACTAATTAGAACATTTTTATTATTCTTTCGTAATTCTTCTAACTCTTGTTCAAGTTTTGGAATATCTCCATGTCTTAATTTAGCTGCAGTATCCAAATCATAATTACTTTCAGCAACGCTTAAACGATACTTACAAGTTTCTAACAATTTCTTTTTATCTAAAATTGCTTGATTTGCTTCTTTCTCTTTATTAAAGTCATCTTTCAACTTTGTTTCCTTTAATTTTAGTTGGTATAACTCATCATCTAATTCTTGTAATCTCTTCTTACTTTGTTCATCTTTTTCTTTCTTTAAAGATTGTCTTTCTATTTCCAGTAACATAATTTTTCTAGTTAATTTATCCAAACTAACTGGTACACTATCCATTTCTACTTTAATAGTTGCACAAGCTTCATCGATCAAATCAATTGCTTTATCTGGTAAATATCGATCTGTAATATATCGATCTGACAAAGTTGCTGCTGCAATAATTGCTCTATCTTTTATATTAACTCCATGATGAACTTCAAACCTTTCTTTTAATCCACGTAATATTGCTATAGTATCTTCTACATTTGGAGCTTTAACAATAATTTTTTGAAATCTTCTTTCCAACGCTCCATCACGTTCAATGTATTTACGATATTCATTTAAAGTAGTTGCACCAATACATTTAATCTCTCCTCGTGCTAACATTGGTTTAAGCATATTGCCTACATTCATTGTTCCTTCTTCGCCATTACCTACTATCATGTGAATTTCATCGATAAATAAAATAATATTTCCATCACTTTCTTTTATTTTAGCTAATACAGCTTTTAATCTCTCTTCAAATTCTCCACGATACTTAGCACCAGCTACTAATGCCGCTAAATCAAGCTCCCAAATTTTTTTACTCTTTAAACTTTCTGGGACATCTCCACTTACTATACGAAGTGCTAAACCCTCAACTATTGCTGTCTTACCAACACCTGGTTCACCTATTAGAACAGGATTATTCTTGGTCTTTCTAGATAATATCCTAGTAATACTTCTTATTTCATCATCTCGTCCTATAACTGGATCTATCTTATTACTTTTTGCACTTTCTGTTATATCTCTACCATATTTTTTTAACACGTCTTCCTCTTGTTGCTGTGGCATATTATATCCATAATTCATGAAAATCCCTCCATTTCACAATATTCATTATACTCCAAAATTAGCACTTGTCAATAAAGAGTGCTAATTAAGAATTATTAAAAAATGCAAAGCATTTTAAACTTTGTATTTTTTAAATTTTACTAGTCAATAGACTTTTTTAAAACATTACCTGACGCACTGGACGACTTAGCTTCTTCTAATTCTTTTAATTCTATCATATCTTCGATTTTAACATCAACGTTATATTCATCAACAAGGATATAATAATTCGTTCTAATATAAGGATAATCTTCCATAACTTCAGTAATATCTTCTACTAAAGGAGAAGGTACTAAGACATATTTACCATCCTCACCCTTTTTTACATTATAAGCTTGATAAATATAATGTACTTGTAATTCCTTTCCTGTTAAATTACCATGTTGAGGATTATTCGTCCAATTATATTTTGTTGTTGAAGAAATTACTCTTCCTACACTAGTGAGCACTGTCTCTGAATATTCATAAGCTGTAAATGGCTTATTCATTTCTTGTTGTGCAAGGACTAGGTCAATATTATCATCTATTCTTATTAAATCTTTAGTGTCAAGAAATCCATATAAAGTAACTTCTTCTTCATTTAATTCTACTGAATTATAACTTCTATTATAACCTTCAAAACTTTTTCTCTCACTTATAACATATCTAATATATCCATCTTCATTTACAAACATATGAGCATGAGTAGTAGGTATTTCACAATTAACTTCATCTACACAACCTGTTAAACATGCTACTGATAATGTCCCTGCAAGTAAAAAAGCAGTTCCACGTCTTTTTATAAAAGCTCCTATATTAATATTCAAATTTTTCATATTATCCTCCATAAATTTAAAATCTATTATAAAACAAAAATCATAAAATTTCTATCTTAATATAGTTGATAAAATTAAAATATAAAGTTATAATGTGATTATGAAAGCAACTTCATCTTAATAAAAAAGATGATACATTTGAAGAAATGGCTTTCTTAATTGGTTATGTGACTAGTTTAGACTAGTCATTTTTTATTTTGTTAACAACAAAATGAAAATCAAACCAAGAAGTGCAAATATTATGATTTTATCGATTATTTCACGTTTTCTCATAATATCACCTCCTCTTCATAATTGATTATTTCAACCAATCCCCCTGAAGACGAAAGCCACCTGCATCAAAATGTATCGAAGTGTAGAATAGCATATTTTAAATTCCTTGTAAAATCACTCAGCTATTCATTTTTTTATGCAAATTATCTTTTTCTACAATCTCTTAGAAGCAAAAAAGCATTTTAGTTTTTTTATATATTAAAAAACATCCTTATAGCTACAATATTCTCCTAAAAATCAAATTTTTAAACGCCTTTTTAAATTCTAGTCACAAAATAAAAAAAGACTCAGATAAATCATCCAAGTCCCTAAATAACTATTTATACTCTAATTTTATACCTTCACAAACATTAACACCATATTCATCTACAGAATGTTCATAATCGCAATTTAATGCATGTACATAGTTAGCTAATTCACCATAAACTACAAAGACATTGTCATATTCACCAACAGTAGTAAGTAAATTACTAAACAACTCTTTATAAACTTCATCATCAATGCACATAGGTGTTTGAGATAAAATATACATATTATTTAACTCACCTAAAACAGCATTAAAATCTAAACCAGCTGCCTCTATCTTTTTATACTCACTAATTACTTGTTCATCTTCACTAGCTTTAATCATTTCTATAACATAATCACTTGAAGGTAACACAGTAATCGCATTTTCAGCCATTTCTTCTAATGTAGTACAAGTCATTCTTTCTTCATCAAATTCGTGTGCTGTATGAGAAAGTTCACATTCATTTTTATGAACATAAATAGCTAAAGGATAATAGTAATCAATTACATTATCATATTCACTTATTGTTGATTCCATATCACCAAACAATCTTAACCATGTTTGATCATCCATATCTGTAAAGGTTAAACTAAATGCTAATATATTATCTATTTCTTCTCTAATAACTTCATCACTAAGTCCAGCACTCTTTAATTTTGCATATAAACCACTAACATAAAGTTCACTAAACTTATCTTCAATTGATAACAATTCGTTAAAATCTTTACCAGCAGATTCGTACATTTTATCTAATCTAGAAAAAACATCTGTTTCTGAAACTTCTCCTTGAGTTTCTAAAACTTCAGACTCCACTGAAACCTCTCTATAATTATTAAATTCTACCATATGAGTTGTAATACTCTTTGGTTCTACTTTTTCTTCACTTATATTTTTCTTCAACATTTTTGATCCAGCATACAAATTAATTGCTACTATTGGAACCAATGCTAAAGATAACATTCTATGGCCATTCTTTTTCACAAACGACCCTCCTTCATTAAAAATGTAATTTAAATATATATTTTTATCTTAAATTTGTCAACTTTACCTCAATATTTTATATATAATCTCAAAAAAAGAAACAGATCTCTCCGTTTCCTTAATAATTGCTCCTATTTAACAACAATATTTACTATCTTATTAGGTACAACTATAACTTTAACTATTTCTTTACCTTCTAAATGTTTAGCCACTTTTTCATCAGCCATTGCCATTTCTTTAACTTTCTCTTGATCTTCATCCATAGCAACCTTAATAGTATTACGTAATTTACCATTAACTGAAACAGCCATATTAACTTCAGTATCTACCATCTTAGATTCATCATATGTTGGCCATGCCTCATAAGCAATAGTAGTATTATGTCCATACATTTCCCAAATTTCTTCACCCATATGAGGAGTTATACAACTCATCATCTTAATGAATCCTTCAGCATATTCCTTAGGACATTTGCCTATCTTATAACATTCATTTACAAATATCATAAATTGACTTATTGCTGTATTAAAACCTAAAGCCTCAAAATCATTAGTTACTCTCTTAACCATAGTATTATAAGCTTTATCTAAAGAGCCATCATTCTCCACAGTAATATTATCCATATTAGTAAAGAATCTCCATACTCTTTCAACAAACTTACGAGCACCATCTACTCCACTTGCACTCCATGGTTTAGAAGCTTCAATAGGTCCCATAAACATTTCATAAAGTCTTAAAGTATCTGCTCCATAATCTCTTGCTATATCCTTAGGGTCAATTGCAAATTCAGGATAACGTTTACCCATCTTAATACCATTTTCCCCTAGAATCATACCTTGATGAACTAACTTTTTAAATGGTTCCTTCACAGGAGACAATCCTTTATCATATAAGTAATTGTTCCAAATTCTCGAATACATTAAATGTCCAACTGCATGTTCTGGGCCACCCATATATAAATCAACTGGTAACCAATGCTCTGCTAATTTTTTATCACAGAAAGTTTCTTCATTATTTGGATCAATGTATCTTAAGAAATACCAACTAGATCCAGCACTACCAGGCATTGTTGAAGTTTCTCTTAACCCTTTCTTACCATCTTTAGTTACATAATGCTTCCACTCTTCTGCATTTTCAAGTGGTGCCTTACCATTATGTCCTTTGTAATCCTCAAGTTCAGGTAAAACAAGTGGTAACTCTTCATCTTCAAGTAACATGTCAGTCCCATCTTCTAAATGAACGATAGGAACTGGTTCTCCCCAATATCTTTGACGAGCAAAAATCCATTCTCTAAATTTATAATTAACTTTTCTAGCACCAATATTTCTTTCTTCAAGCCATGCAATCATCTTATCGATAGATTCTTGTTTATTCATACCATCTAAAATTTCAGAATTAATATGAACACCATCTTCAGTCATAGCTCCTTCACCATTTATTGCACGTTCTGCATCATATTTATGAGCTTGACTTGTTAATGTCTCAATTAATTTATCTTTATCTATCCACATAACATCAGCAAGATTGCTTTCTTCTTCTGACACATTAACTTGTTCCAAACTATTTAACTTACCTATAACTGTATAGCAAGTAATATGTCTATTAACATCTTTATGTGCTGCATAGAAATTATCATAATAAATAAATTCCATTTCTTTTAAATCTGCTAAATCAGTGTATCCAGTTTCTTCAACAACTTCTCTTTTTGCTGCTTCAATAGGAGTTTCTTCTCCTTCAATACCACCCATTACAAAGTTTATCCAATTAAATTTCTTATTATGTACACATAAATACTTATCTTCTGTTGGATGCTTAATTACTGCATTAACAACTCTTCTTTCAGTCATTTCTTTATCAGGACGAATCTCTGAATCACCTGTACCAACAAAATTCTTAGCAATAACTTGAATAATAGGAATATTAAATTTCTTAGCAAATTCATAATCTCTATCATCGTGAGCTGGAACTGCCATAATAGCTCCTGTTCCGTAACTTGCTAAAACATAATCACTTATATAAATTGGAATCTTAACTCCGTTTACTGGATTAATTGCATAAGCACCAATAAATACACCAGTTTTATCTTTATTAAGTTCCGTTCTCTCTAAATCACTCTTAGATGCACAAGCCTTTTTATAAGCATCTACTTCTGTACGTTTGTCTTCACTTGTAATTTCATCAACAAATTCATGCTCTGGTGCAAGTACGCAATAAGTTGCTCCAAATAAAGTATCACAACGAGTTGTAAATACAGTAAATTCTTTATCAAAACCATCAACTTTAAAATTAACATGAGCACCAATAGATTTACCTATCCAGTTTCTTTGCATTTCTTTAGTAGATTGTGGCCAATCAATTTCCTCTAATCCCTCTAATAATCTTTCCGCAAATTTAGGTTGATCAATACATAATTGTTTCATGTTCTTACGAACTACTGGGAATCCTCCACGTTCAGATTTACCATCAATAACTTCATCATTAGATAAAACAGTTCCCAACTCTTCACACCAATTAACTGGCATGTCTACATACTTAGCATATCCATCTTTGTATAATTGTTTAAAAATCCATTGTGTCCATTTATAAAATTTAGGATCACTTGTTGAAACCATTTTTGACCAATCATAATCAAAACCTAAAGTATTTAATTGTTCACTAAAATAAGCAATATTCTTTTCAGTAAATCCACTAGGATGATTACCAGTTTGTACAGCATATTGTTCTGCAGGCAATCCAAATGAATCATATCCCATTGGGTGTAAAACATTAAATCCTTGCATACGTTTCATTCTAGAAACGATATCTGTTGCTGTATAACCTTCAACATGTCCTGCATGTAATCCTACTCCACTTGGATAAGGAAACATATCCAATACATAATATTTAGGTTTACTAAAATCCCAAACATCTGTCTTAAAAGTATTATTTTCTTTCCAATATTTTTGCCATTTTTTTTCTATTTCACTAAAATTATATTCCATCTTATTTTCCCCATTTCTTATTTAAATATTTTCCGTAAGCAAAATACATACTAAATATCAGTACCATAATAAGTACAAAAGCTATGAATAACTTAAAATAGGACTGTACTGGTACAAGCATTGTTATAGTTGCTGTAAATGACATAATAAATGCATTAATTAGAGCAACTCCTTTTAATAATTTATGCTTATCAATTTTCTTTTTATCTAAATTAAACTTATTAGTAAATAAAACCAGCTCTGATATTTTTGTATACTTTTCTTTTTTGAGCATATCATCAAATACAAAATAATAAGCTAAATAAATTACAACAAACATCAAAGCAAAAATCATAATGTAAAACATAAAATCCCTCCTTAAGCAAAGAAAAAGACATATTCATCATAAGGACGAATATGTCGTGGTACCACCTTAATTTCTAATATAACTAATTATATTAGCTCTAAATCTATAAAGGAATCACCCTAAAAACTCTAGAATCAAGTTCATATACTTCCATAACTAGTTTACACCATCCACTAGCTCTCTTAATATTTCCATATATTACTACTATTCCTTCAACGTCTATATCGTATTATAAAATATTACTCGTTCAAAATCAAGACTATCTTGATCTTCCTCTTTCATTTTCTGGAGTATGTACATCATCAACGTAATTAACACCAATTGACTTTGCAAAATCTTCCATTGCATCCTGATAATCATAAACATTATAGTATCCACATTTTAATAAATATCTATTATATTTTTTAGCAGCTTCCATCTTTCTTCTAAGGCATTGCTCTTTTGTAATACGTCCTTCAGCAAGTAACTTATCACATAACGAAATCTTGCTTACAAAAGAATTATGTCTAAGTCCTCCTGAAGTCAATTTTCTTATTCCACATGCAAATCCTCCAAGAATACCATTTCTTCTCATCGCATGTCTAAAAGTAAACTCAGTTTCACACTGCATATCAACGATTGTATCAGTAAGTCTATCTCCACCAGTAGCTACATATCCTCCTGGTGCTGGTCTTGTTGGTCTAAAATAATAATGAGCCATTGGTCCCATCATTGGTCCAAATCTTCCTCTTGGTCCTCCCATTGGTCCTCTTGGTCCACGACCACCTCCTGGTGGTGGAAATCCTGGTCCTGGCATTTAATCATCCCCTAACTACGAATATTATACATAGAAAAGCTCTTTTATGCAAATATTCTTCTTTTATTTTATATTTGTGCAACATATTCTAATAGTTTCATAAACATATTAATAAACTGCCTTTCAAGTCCTTTTTTACTAAGTCCTCGAATATCCATTCTCTTCTTTTCAATACTATAATTCGAGAATACGATTCTTCCTATTTCTTCTTTTAAATTAGTTTTAATCTGTAAATCTGAAATAATTGAATCAATGTCTTCATTAATAAGTCTTACAGCATCTATTTCAATATCTTTACCTTTACAATTAATAGTTAATTGTTTTGTTGTTGGTACATCATTAACTTCTACAATAAAATCTGTATCTTCTACATATGCATCATGTTCAAACTTTTCACTATCTAAATATACTATTACATCATTTGCTTCCCTTGTATTTCTAAATCTTATACGATAATTACGTTTTGCAGGTACAATACCTGTCTTTCCTTCTACAGGTCTAATAATTAAAGTATAATTGTTAGCCATATAATTATAATCTACTCTTGTTAACAAATAATAGCCTTCTTTATAAAGTGATGTATATCCATCATCTTCATATAAATTATATTGATTACTCTTACCAGGAAAAACATGAATTTCCATTGTCTTTGGTGAACTAGTATCATTCATATTTTTTTCTAAATCAGCCATACAAACTATTGAACCATCTCTAGCAAATACTGGATAATCCTCATCTTTATAGAATAAAATATATCTTTTATTACCTAGATACTTCTTACCTGTTTTAAAATCATACCAAGTACCTTTTGGTAAAAATATCTTCTCAACAGATCGATTCATAACTACATCTTTTTTCTTAGTAATTGGTGCTACAAATAATTCTGTTCCAAAATAATACTCATTCTTATAATCAATCTCATTATATATTTCTGGATACTGATAATAAAGCGGTTGTACAATAGGCAAACCAACTTTATGATACTTATAAGCTTCACTATATAAGTAAGGTATTAATCTATGTCTCAATTGACAATACTCACGAACTATACTTAAAGTCTTAACATCCCACTTCCATGGCTCTCTTTTATAATATCTTCCATACTTCGCACTAAATCTAAATATTGGACTGAAAGTACCATACTGAACATATCTAGCATATAACTCTGAATCTTCTACACCATCTTTGTATCCACCAACATCATGACTCCACCAAGATAATCCCAAATTAGAAGATGTACTATTAAAATATGGCAATAATTTTAATGTATTCCAACTAACAACAGTCTCTCCACTATAATGAATAGGAAATCTATGGGGTGCATATGTACTTACTCTACTCAAAATTAATGGTCTTAAGCCTTCCATTTTACCAAAATCTGTATAATGATAATAATTTAAAACATCATTACTTGTCTTATCTTTTAAATTACGATAATTAATCCAAAAGAAATCAACACCAACTCTATACAATGGATCAATTAAATTATTTAAATAAGCTCCAATTAATTCTTTATCAAACACATTAAAAGGAATAATTTGCTTGTCTGAATTGCCTATCGCCTTCGCAATCTCATCAAACTTTGGTTCATGTGGATGAATTCCTTCACTAGGATCTAAACTAACTCCAACTCTGACACCTCTATCATGCATATATTGCGTAAATTCTGCTGGTTTATAAAATAATTCTCTATTAAAAGTAAAACCTGAATTAAATCTTGTTAAATTATTTTTATCTTTTAAATGCCAATTATCTCCTAAAAGTAAAACACTCATTGGAATTTTATTTTTATTAAAATCAGCTAGCAATCTCTGAACATCATCAAAATTATAAAAGTCGTTCTTATTCCACCAGATACCTAAAGCATATCTTGGTATCATAGGAGGCATTCCTGTTAATGTAAAATAATTCTGCAAGCAATTACCAAAATCCCTATTATACATAAATACATATACATCTATACGTTTTTTATCATTATATATAATAGTCCCATCTTCCGCTAAAAAGTTCGATTTACTATCATCCAATGTCGCAAAACCATCAGTCGAATATAAACCTTTTCTTTTTACATCTAAATAATTTTCAATTTTTCTTTTAAAATGCTTAAAATCTTTAACTGCTGCAACCTCAATAAATGGATCATTTGTCTTATCTATATTAGCAACAATACCATTAAAATTTCTTGCTTCTGGATGACCATAATACCATTCTTTATTAGTGGCATCTAATAACTTTATACGTAAAACGCTATCTGGAGAATACTTATTACCATAGAAAGGTTTCTCTTTTTCGTATCTTAAATTAAAATACTTTGTAGTAATATCTAAATGTTTTTCCGTTTGATCAACTTTCATCTGTGGTATTGGAAAATTTCTAAATTTAACTAACTCTGTAGGTCTATCTTCAAAGTATCCTTCTTCACTAAATTCAAGTCTTATTAATAAATCACTCAATATAGTTATTCTATAAAATTGTCCTTTAAAAACAACTTGAGGTTTACTTGTCAGATTACTATAATCAACTTTAAAATGTTCTCCTAAATTTGCCATTTTATATTCCTCCACATTCTTTTTTGTTACATACTATTGCACGCATACAATACTCTACTATTATAGAAACATTATACCATACTTTTACCTAAGTAATAGGACAAAAATTATAAATATGTTATAATACCAATTAGTAATTTATATGACTTATACGAAATAATGAAAGAAGTGACAAAATATGTTCAAATATACTTTAGATAACAAACGCTATCATACATTAAACTACTATTTTAAAAAGAAATACGGAAAAAAAACATTTAAAGTATCATTAAATGGTAACTTTTCTTGTCCAAATAAAATCAATGGGAAAGGTTGTATCTTTTGTTCTCGTCTAGGTTCTGGAGATTTTGCTGGTAATAAAGAACAAGACCTTATAACTCAATTTAATGAAGTAAAAGAAATAATGGAAAAAAAGTGGCCAGATAGTTACTATATAGGTTATTTCCAAGCTAACACCAACACGTTCGCTCCTCTTCCTATTTTAAAAGAAAAATATGAAAGCATTCTAGCTTTACCAAATGTAATTGGTTTAAATATTGCTACTCGTAGTGATACTATAACTCCTGAATGCTATGATTATCTTGAAGAACTAAACAAAAGGACAAATCTTATAGTTGAACTTGGACTTCAATCTATTCATGAAAAAACTTTAAAATTCATAAATCGTGGACATGATTTAAAAAATTTTGAAGAAGCAGTTAAAGAATTACAAAAAAGGAACATCGAAATAGTTGTTCACATCATTAATGGTCTTCCTGGCGAAACTAAAGAAGATATGTTAGAAACAATTAAATATTTAAATAATCTTCATATTGATGGCATTAAAATTCATATGCTCCATATAATTGAAGACACTGATTTAGCTGATTACTACAAAGAACATCCTTTTCATATCCTAACTAAAGAAGAATATATTGACATAGTAGTAAATGAATTAGAACTATTAGATCCTAAAATAGTAATTCACCGTATTACAGGTGATCCTAAAAAAGAAGATCTTATTGCTCCTGAATGGCTTCTAAAGAAATTCTGTGTCTTAAATGATATTGATAAAGAAATGGTTCGTCGTAATACTTATCAAGGTCGCCTTTTAGAAAAATAGTTTCATACAAAAACTTCTCATAAATTGAGAAGTTTTTTAATTTACATCATAAATATACTTTGCTCTTACTTCACTTTTTAACTTAGGTAAAACTATAACATCTTTTCTATTCTTACTCATTAGTTCATTATAATAATCAACTAAATCTTTTTCTTGTTTGAAATTTAGTAATTCCTTCGAATTATATAAAGTGCATATCTGAAAACATTTAAAATCATTATTAACTTTTATATAACTACTACTATCATTATAAGTAAATAAATCTAATTGAATATTATCACTTATCTTTTTATTTTTATACCCAATATTATAAACATTTTCTTTATAGATTTCGCTTACTTTTATATTACTTTTATATAATGATAGAAGATATTCATTTCCATAAACAATATCCCAAAATAAACAAGTTACTCCTTTTAATTTTTTTCTTAATTTAACATAAAATCTAAATAATTTAAAAGGAGAATAACTACCTTGATATTTAGTAAACTCATCTATATATCCTAAGAACTCTCTATATTCTTTCAAATCTAGTACCATAGCTGCTACTAATTTTAAATCACTTATATACCTGAAACAACTATCACTACTAAAATTCTTATCTAAATACTTACCATTTCTATCCAAATACAACTTTCTTAATACATTATCATTAACATCATGTAAATAATCTTCTAAACTTATATCCAAGCATTCTCTATAATATATATGATGAACATCCATAACAATATCTAAAACTTCTTTTAATGAATAATCATTAATAAAACCTAATGACTTACTAAGTATATCTAAATAAAGAGGAATATTTACTTTATTTTCATCTAAATAAGCAATATTACTAATTAAAATATCCAAAACTTCTTTACTTACATTTAAACTACTTAAGTAACTATATATTGAAATAACTAATGGTTTATTTCGTCCAATTTGTAATCTATTATATGAAGTTGTATCAAAATTTTTGAGTATTTCATTAATTTCACTATAACTTAACATACAAAAATCCCCTTTTTTTGGGGACTATCATATATGAATTGTCAATTTCTGTCAAATTTACCTATTATAAATATAACGACCATTTATTAAACATTATTATTAATTATGTTATAATCTTTATACAAGGAGGTATAAATAATGAATGAATTAAAGATAAAAGGTATATATAAACATTTTAAAGGAGACCATTACTTAGTAGAAGATATTGCTATGAGCAGTGATGATGGAGTAACTCCATATGTAATATATCGAAAGCTTTATGAAGATGGCTCTCTATACATTAGAGAAAAATCTGACTTTTTAGGTGAAGTTGATCACAACAAATACCCTAATGTTACTCAAAAATATAAATTTGAGCTTATAAATGTAGAAAGTTTAAGAAAAAAATAGAATATTAAAACTTCAGAAAAAATCTGAAGCTTTTTTTATCTCATAATATTATTCTTGGTAAGTGTATAAACTTTTTCTCTAGCACGAGATACATTTTCTGCTGTTAAAGATTCTAAATAAGGTTCTGGATTAACATTAGGACCACAAGAAACTATTCTTTCAATAATCATTAATAATTCCTTATCAATTCCAATTTTATCTAAATAATTCAAGTATACATAAAAATCTTCTAGTCTTAAACGAAATATATTACCGCCAAATAGATAATTTAAAATAGTCATAACATAACAATATATTTCAGAATCATCATTAGGTAGTAAAAATCCTCCACAACGTCCACTTTCATTAACAATATATTTAGATGGAACATGTTGTGCTAAAGAACAAGGAGAAGCATATCTAGATGGATAAACGCCATTAGCACCTATCTTAGAACTATCTAAATCAATAGCAGTTAATTCTCTATTATTAGGATTTACAATAAAATTAGATTCATGTAAATCATTAATGTAAAAATCTTTAAGAGGAGTATATTTACGTACATTTCTTAATTGTTCTAGTAACTGACCTATTTTTCTTAAATAATATATTTGTTCATCAACACTAACTTTTGTCGAATTTAAAATAGTAGCTAAATTAATACCTTCAACATAAGGAACTGTAAAACCAATAGTTTCCCCTTTAACAACAGCTAAAGAATCTGGAATACATAATCCTTTAGGTAAATATTCCCTTGAAGAATCTAACATCTGAACAGTATATAACTTAGTTGCATAGTATTCCCCTTCTTTTTCTTTTAATTCTTTAAGAATTTTTCGCTCTCCTCTAATATTAATGTCATATACTATACTTTCTGAATTACATATTCCTTCCTCTAAAACAAGTTTATGTAATTCCTTATACTTTTTCTTGGAAATAGTAGTTACTTTCATACCAAATCCCCCCTCAATTATTAATAAAATTATACATTATATTCTCAATCCTGACAAATTTTCCTCAAAAAAAAGAAATTAATTTTTTTTAAAGTTTCCAATTAATTTCTTATATTCACAAAATTCTTTATCATCAGAATTAATATTTAATACATATAATATTCTTCCATACAAAGAGTCAATATATTGTTTTTTATTTACACAATCACTAATTCTCTTTAAATGTTCATCTAAACCATACTTATTTATATAATAAACTTCCTGTCTTATCTTTTCTCTATATTTTCTAGGAACACTCACCTTTTTATTAACAACTAAGCCAGTAACCTTTTGTTGCTGTGAACAAGAAATTGCATTTATTTTCTTGTTATTTATCTTTAATCCCAATTTATAAAGTAACTTTCTTACCTTTCTTATAACTTCACTTGGATTAAATTCGCCTGAGAAAGTCATATCATCAGAATACCTTGTATAAGCAATATTTCTTTCTTCACACCAGTAACCTAATTCTTCATCAAAATCTTTCATAACCAAATTAGAAATATAAGATGACGTTGGAGCTCCTTGTGGTAATCTAGATTCATATGTACATAAATAAGTTAATAAATGTCCAATTTCTTTAGGAAAATAAGCTTCATTAAAACAACTATCATAAACATTATAAAAATCAATATTCTCAAAAAAATCAATGATATCAAGTTTAAGAATTATTTTCTTATTTGTGTGAACTAGAGCATTATCCTTTAAACCTATTCCTTCTTTATAAGCTTTAGCATACTTTGAAATATTTTTACAATTTAAGATATTTTCTAATATTCTCCTTTGAACACTTTTAAGTGTTGGACTAGGTTCATAAATATGTCTATACCCAAAAGTTTTCTTTTTTATTTTATATACCTTATAATTCTTATGAATTGTATTACTTAAAGTATAAAGTAATCTTATCTTTTTCTTATCAGGCATTTTATCATCAATTAAATCAAGAGATAGCAAAAAATTATTTACTTCATCCTTAGTAAGATTAATCATTTTACTACCTCCTAACCATTCTGAGCAATACTTAAGATATTGTAATATGGAAATGAACTATAGCGGTGTAACCGCGGTCTACACGAAGTTGTAGATAAGTTCCTTGGAATAGTACAATAATCACCTATATTAATATTGACCTTTAATGACTCATTAAAGTAAGAAATTATAAAATTTCCATCACTATTGCTCCTGCCATGTATTATAACACAGTTAAATTTTTTTATACAAAAAATAACAGCTATCTAAATCTGACATTTACGTTTTATTAAATTTCTTCTACATGATTATCTGCTCACATATAAATTTTCAATGAAAAGAACTCAATAAAAAAACATAACATAACATGTAACATTCTACTCTTTATATTTTGTTTATAATTTAAAGTTCTATTGTTTTATCAATTTTTTTACTCCTTCATCTCCATCCGGCATTTTTCCTAAATCGATTTCACATAAATCACTATAGTGTTCATAAAATGCTAAATCAAAAGGACTATATCTACTTCCTGAATGAGTAAAGCAAACGTCTAAAAAATCATATCCTCGACTAACTCTATTAATCTCTATACTTAATTCACCACTAGCTTCATCTAAAAACATAGTTAGTCTATTACCTGTTTCATAAGGTTCATTATCGCTATGGTATACTACACAACCATCACTACATAAATCTTTAAAGTAAGCATGACTATATAATTCTTCATTATCCTTTTCTATCTTTTTATATAACTTCTTAACATCTTCTTCTGTTCTACAAAAAGACTTATCTACTTCTCTTACTTGAAATACTTGATGATTAATAACTCTCATATATAATTTATAAAATAACTCGTATATTGCTCCATCACTTTTATCTAAAATAAAGAACTCATCACTACTATCCATGTTTCTCATATTTAAAATATCCCAATATAAGTCTCCATTCCCACCAAAGTATATTCTAAATTGAATATCATCCTTTAATAATGAAATAGTATAATAACCCAAACTATCTTTTTCTCTTTTTATTTCCATATAAAACACCCATTAATAATAATTAAAACATAAATAATAAAAAAACAAAATAAATAAATATTATAATTTGAATTTTTTTATTAAAACAGCTTTAAAAACTAAAAAAGAAGCACTATGCTTCTTCAATTAATAAATTTAAATTTTATGGCTTTTTAAAACCTCTTCTTCGTATTTTTTTTCATTAATAAAAGATCTTATATTATAAGCAAGTAAACCAAATATTTTTCTATTATCTTTTAAATAAAAATACTCATCTACATCTGTTTCAGTTAAATTTCTAGATATACTTTTAAACTTCATACTTCTTAGTTTATCAGCTAAAATATTTAAAAATTCTATTTCTTGTCTACTATAATATTGTTGTTGAGTAGTATGAATTTTGAATTCTCTTGATCTTTCAAACACTAAACTTATTAAATCATCAAAACTATGTGAATGAAAATGACTTCTATTATTTTTACTCTTAGTACCACCAAATTGATAATACAAATTATCATCAAAGACTTCATCTAAAGCACGATAGATTGACTCATAAGCCAAGCCAGCTACCACATAGTAATCTCTACCAAATATATCAGAGTGTATCCTTTTTGGTTTAGTAACTCCTTTATATTTACTAAAAACTTCTTTATTAAATTTATATAATTTGTAATTTTTCCAATCATTGAATTTAAATTCATCGAGATAAGATTGTTTATTTTCTATTTTTAATTTCTCTTTAACCAATTTTTCTTGCAATTTAATTATATAATCATATTCACTTTCACTATATTCAGTTCTATATTCTATAGGGATACTAAAATTCTTTTTATTTTTAAGCAATCCATCTAAAACATCACTTAGATTATGAACTTCATGTAACTTTTCTCCCACCATATAATGATAAGTTAAATAAGTACCTAAGAAATCCAAAAATAATTCATTTAAATCAGTATATTCTTTATCTCTATAAATATAACAAGTATAATTTTTGCCTTTATTATAATATAAGTAAGGCACAGTAATACCTTTTAATTTTCTTTTCATATTATCACTTCTCTATAATAATATTTTATCATTTTTATGATAATTATAATAGTTTTATTTTAAAGATTATTTTCTCCTATTTATAATCGTTTATAACTCCATTAATTAAATTTAAATCAGATGGGATAATCATTCCTATATTCGCTTTCTTAAATATTGCTAGTGGTATGATTGCTCCACTTCTAGCTCCATCCATCCACTTCGGATTACTAGGCATTAATTTATATAAGTCTTCCATTGTATATTCATAAAATACTTTTTCTGTTCCCTTTATATAATCTTCTAAAGTTAACATATACTTATGAACACCATCATTAAATAATATATTTTCTACTAAATTAAAATCCGTTAATAATTCAAATCTTTCTTCTCCACCTGTAAAAATTGCACAATCATAATCCTTGTCAAAATTTATATCATTTATCTTTTCTAAAACAAATTCTGTCATTTCTTCAATAGTATCACCACTAGTAACATCATTTACTTTACTAAATCCATTTAATAAATCAGCTACTCCTACTGTTAAATTCATGGTTCCAACAATCTCACTACCTAAAAAAGTAACTAATTCAGTTGTCTTACCACCCATATTAATAATTAATACCTTTTTACCATTATAATCATTTTGCATAGCTTTCTGTAAATAGTAATTCTCTATACCATGAGAAATGATATTAAAATGTAAATCAAACTTATCATTAAATAGCTTAATTAATTCAACTTTTCTTTCATAAGATAAATTTCTAAAAATTCCTGTTACATAAATATGTGTATTTTCATATTTCATATCATACTTACTTTTTAATTCTTCAAAGTAAGCACATAATTCATTTTTATTTTCTTCACTAATTCCATTATTACTATCAAAGTTATTTTTAAAATATATTGAATGTTCTTCTAATAACTTTAGACTTCCATTATATTCATATACTTTAATAGTAGATGAACCTAAATCAATATAATATTCTTGCATAACCATTCGCCTCCTATATATCTTTTATTTTATCATAATTCACTACAGAAAAAAACAAGGGAAAATCTAATCCCTTGATTTATAAAACCATAATTTCTATTTAGATAATCTCTTAATCCTTAAATACTCTTCTTTATACCACTGAATAAAATCAAGTATTGCTGAGTTACTTCCATCATGACGATTCTTTCTTTCTTCATCACCCATCTCAGCTAAAGTCTTATCATGATTTTTAGGTACAAAAACATACCACAAATTAGATCTAGCTTTCTCATTCTCATTTCCTCTAACTTCTCGAGCTATACTCCCCCCACTATATCCATAAAAAGTATGATATTCATTTCCATCATAAAACATCAAACAATCAATAAAAGTTGCCTCTCTATCTTCAACACTAGTTAAAGTATCAAGTAATCCTTCTATATCACTACTAATTCCACTTCTCTTTACAAAAGCCCCAGGATACCCTGGACATCCTGGATAATTCTTAATATAAAAACCTGAATCAATAACGAAACAAGGTCTTTTTAAAATTTCGTATGCCTCATCTACCTTATGTTTAGCAACAACCTTTATATCATTAATCTCTGGTTCCTCTGCATCATGAATAAAAAAATCCACATCCAAATACATACGTTCAAATTTCTCTTTAACGGAAAAGTACTTTCCTTTATTTCCTGTTACATAAACTGGAATTTCCATCTTACATTCCTCCCTTAAAATGATAAAGCTTTTTAACCATTGGTGAATAAGCGACCCTTGATAGATCTTTACTTTTTATTTCTGATATAGCTTTTGCCAACCACATTACCTGATAAGTTAAATAAAAATCATCTATTACTTGGTCCCCATACTTTCCCTTAATCTGAATGACTTGCTTATAATACTTTTTAAACTCCTCAAATAAAATACGGTCAAGTTCTGTTTCTCTTTCTAATACTATTGCACAACTATCATAATTTTTAGAAATGGTACTTCTACCATGACAATATCCATACTTATCATGAACAATCGGAATTCCTATACCTGCTTCTGTCAACGTTGACTCTAAAAAAGTACTAGCACACTTGGTATCATAACCAGACAATATTTCATATATGTCGCTACCCTCCACCAAATAATCATGCCTACTTTCTAAAATTTCTTTAATAAGACCTACATCATTACATATATAATAACTTAACAAAATTGCCATTGGCATAAGTGTTGCTCCTAAAGATATAAAACTATCTTCCGTTTCCAAACTTGATATATAAGTCAAATTATTTACACCTTCTCTTTCCCTACTAGAAAGTAAATACTTATTTAAATCATTATTTAATGATACATCGACTCCATAATTCCTTCCACCATAACTACTTACTAACACATTTTGATACCCATTTAAATTTTTGTATAGCATATCTCTTGGCTCAACAGACTCAGTAACACAACCATTCTTACTATTCAACACTTTACTAGCAAAATCACTAACTACTTTAGAACCGCCAACACCAACACATAATGTAGCACCTTTAATTCTATCTAACTTATCTTTAATATTTACTAAATCTGTTCTCGACAAAGCATCCAAAACTCTTCTTTCTAACATTTCATAATTTTCATACATATTTGCTCTCATAAAATAACTTCCTTTCGGTATCAATATATCACTTTAGTAGGAAGTATATCGTCTACTTAAAATCTTTCCATATAAAAAGTTATTCCTCTATTAGAATAACTTTTTTTATATTTTTGAACTAAAATTTTTCATCTAAAAGTTCATACTTAATAATTCTTCTTAACTCAAAATGTCTAATATCATTCTTAAGTAAACAAAATGCTGCTACATACCAACCATCCTGAAATAAAAACATTTCTGCAGGGCAAATAACACGTTCATTCTCTCCCTTACCATAAGAATAATATAATATCTTTACTTTTCTCTTTTCTTTAATCGCCCTAGTTAAACAATTATATTTACCTAGAGTTTCATCTTTTAGATTAAGTTCCTTAGCTTCATCTTTACTACCTTTATAAACTCCTTTTATTTTATCTTGAAGCATCACTAAATCACTTTTTTTATTTTCATCCTCTTCTGAAGCAATATAACTATTTAGAAGTTCATAATCTTTTTTTCTAAATTTTCTAACAGGCATCCTAATACTTTGATTCATTACATAACCACCATAAGGTCCCATTATTGTATCAACAAATATCCCTGCTTTCTCCATATCTTCCTTATAAGAACGAATCATTCTTTCCGATACTTCTAAAGTCTCTGATAATTCTTTGATACTATACTTCTTTCCAGTATTAAGTAACTCAATCATAGTTAAAACATTTGATATTTTAGACATTCCAATCACCCAATTTACTGTATTATACAATAAATTAACTTAATTTCTTAATTATTTAATAATTTCCTTTATTTTTTCTAAATTATCAAAACTTATTTCATATTCAGTTCTATCATTCATATCCTTAACTTTGAAAAGTTTATTCTTAACTTCATCTTCACCTAAAATTATTGCATAAGGAATATTTTCTTTATTACAAAAATCTAGAGATTTCTTTAACTTCTTACCTGTCATTTCAACATCAACATTTATTCCATATTCTCTTATATCATTAGCTAATTTTAAAGCTTCGCTATTAACACCCATTGGAATCACAAATAATTTAATTCCTGAACTATTTCCTAAATCTTCTCTTGTCTTTAAAAGTTCAAATATTGAAGTTAAACCAAAACTTATTCCAACTGCTGGATAAATTTCACCATCATCAATGAATTCAGTAATCATCTTATCATATCTACCTCCTCCACCAATAGCACCACTTAAACGACCAGTCGCTTCATAAACTTCAAAAACATTTCCTGTATAATAGTCTTGTCCTCTTGCTAAAGATGAAGTAAACTTACAACAATCTAAGCCAAGATTATTAACATACTCTTCCAAATTATTTAACTCTTCTAAACCTTTAACAACTTCTTCTATCTCACTATCTTTGAACTTAATATTTAAATCACTTAAGGACAATTTAAAATATTCTAATAACTTTTCTCCTTGTAAAGAACTTAAACCTAAGTTACTTAACTCACTTAAAAATTCTTCCTTACTCAACTTATCTATCTTATCAACAATCGTAATAGTTGAAGAAATTAGCTCTTCCTCTACACCACAAAGCTTTATTAAACCTCTCATTAAGTTTCGAGAATTATATTTGATTATTATAGGAATACCTAACTTATCAAAAGCTCTCACATAAAGACTTAATAGCTCTGCTTCTATCATCTGATTAGATAATCCTACAACGTCAACATCACATTGTGTAAATTCCCTATCTCTTCCAACTTTAACTGGTCCATCTCTAAAAACTTTATTTATTTCATACCTCTTAAAAGGTAACTTAAGTTCATTTTTATTTAATGCAATAAACTTGGCAAAAGGAACAGTTAAGTCATATCTTAACCCAAGACTTCTCTTACCTTGATCTGTTAACTTATATATTTCATTTAAAATATCATTGTTTTCATCATACTTTCCTGCTAACATATCAAAATAACATAATATAGGTGTTTCTATCGGTAAATAACCATACTCTTCAAAAGTACTCTTTAAAATTCCATTTATATAATTTCTAATTTTTTGTTCTTTAGGTAAAAAATCATAACCACCTTTTACATTTTGTATTTTCATAATAATCTATTCTCCTTTTCTTTCTTTCATTACTTTTAACGCTTTTTCTAAAGCTTCTTCTGGCGTTTTAGCGCTTAAACATTTAAGTCTCTGTCTATCATCAATATATTGTTCAGACAATTTATCTGCCCATCCTCCAAATTTATCTACTGTTATGATTGGAATGTTGGCCTGATATGCAATGGCCATCTCTGTTAAAGTCCCAGATCCTCCACTTATTGCAATAATTACATCACACGATAATACAAGCGAAAATTCACGACCACCACCAATTTCTAATCCACAAGGTATTAAGATAGTTGGTCTAAAATCACCATAAATATCTTTACTCTTGCCACCAGTAACTCCAACTGTTATTCCACCATTTTTACTAGCTTCTATCGCCGCATTAGTCGATAAAGAACTATATTCTTTCTCCGCTCCATAAACTAAAACATTTCCACTTAAAGCAATTAAGCGTCCTAATTCTTTAGCAAATTCTAAAGCATCATCACTATAATTCAAATCTGCCGCTGAACCCATAACTCCTATTTGTAATTTTCTCATTTCTTTTTTCATATTCTTCTTAACTCCTTCTTTAATGTTTTTACAATTTCTTCTTCGTCATTTACTAAAGTAATCTTCTCTGGTAAATCTCTTATATAAAATTTTCTTTTAGATAATCTTTCTATCTCACTCCATAAAGCAATACTTCTTCTTAAACACCCTCTAGAAAAAGTCCTTCGATACATTTCTGATATACTTGCCCTCTCTACTGGATTTCCAAAAGGAACAAAATAAGGTGCTTTATAAATGAAACCATCCTGCTGCAAAACTGAAATACCAGACTGAGCAACTCCAAAATAAAAATCTCTTTCGCAAACTTGATCTATAAAATTTCTCCCTAACAAATATGTACACTTAAGACCTAAAGGTAACTCTTTAAAAATTTCATAAGATGTAATGGTTGCAACTGCACTTCTAATTCCTAATACTTTAATTCCGTTTTTCAAAAATTCTTGAATAACACTTTTTAAAACTGAACCACTAAAAACAACATCATCTGCTAAAATAATCTCATTTAATCCTATATCTTTTAATCTATCAGCAATCATTTTTATTTGCCATTCAACATTATCAAAACGATTTAAATTATTTCTTGAAACTAATTTTTTAGAACCATCTAATCTTGTACAATCTAAAAATAAAACATTCCTATCATCAGTAACTAAATATATTTTATCTAAAGATATAATGGGGATACCTCCCAAATACATCACTTACCACACTATGAATTCCTTCATACATTTCTTCTTCAGATAAAACACTTACATTACCATCAAATATCTTCATCGTTTCTTCATAAAAATCCTGTCTAATGTCTTCATAAAAACTTTCTTCAGGTAAAACAATTCCCTTATCTTGATAACTAAAATCTAAAGCATTTTTTCCGTCCATAATCATTTTAATATCTTCACTAAATACTATTTTATCATCAATAATTTTCATAATCCTCACTCTTCTATCTTTCTCATAAATTCAAAAAAGCTATACAGTTTAGTACCTGTATAGCTTAAATAATTTCTATATATTAAGTAAATACAAGCACCACAAATAGCACTTGTACCTACGATCAATTAATGTCGTATTAACAAGTGCAGATTATTATGATGATGATTTACTGTAAATAAATTTTTTAACATAGTAATCTCCCTTTCTCGCTCTTATCATAATACTATTTTTTTATTTTGTCAAAACTTTTTACCAAGAAAAAAACAGATAGCTCAAGTATCTATTTTCTTCTCTCATTTACTAAATGAACACAAACTGTATCAATACATCCTAAAATAATTAAAAACACACCATATAACTTAACTTTATCTAAAATACTAAACATAACTTGTTGTAACAATTCTGACACCTTAACATCCCATATAAATATATTATCTATAATTACATTACTTGTAACAAGTATATAAGTAAATAATAATATTAACCCTGTTACAATTAGTGGTATAGCTAAAATAGTATCTTTAAATTGTTTTTTCATAAATAAACTCAATATAACTATCATAATCAAACATAGAATCAAACCTATATTAATTAATAGCCTAGTTTTACTTATAATTTTTTCTACATATTTAATATTATCTGATATTGTTATTTCATCCATATAAATCTTCAATATATTATTAACAAATTTATCAAGTGCTTCTTGATCTGTTATCTTTATATTGTTTATCTCTAAATAGTTGTTGATATTATTAATTAAATTTTCCTTTACCTCTTGTGTATTTACCTCATAAGTCTTACCACTATAAATGCTACTTATTATTTCATCAATTGTTTCACTTAACATTTCATTTGTATAAATGTTTTCTAAAGCACTATCATCTAATCCAGCTTGTACAACTATATTAGACATTTCATTATTAATTGATGTATATAAATTATTATAATAATCAGACTCTTTAAATTGTTCTTTTACAAAATCAGGATTATAAATAGTACTCTTAATTAAGAATAAACTCAAACATCCTAAAAATACTAACGACAAAATAAATTCTAAAATAAAATATAATATTACCTTTAATTTAGCTTTCATTTTGACCACCTGTATATTCTTGACTTTCTAATTCTGCGTAAACAACATATCTCTTATCTTTATGACCTACTGTTGTCGTTGGATAACAAGTATACATCATTAGTATTTCTTTTTCCTTTTGTATTGGCAATTCCTTTTCGTCAGTATCTTTAATTACTTTAGTATCATATACCTTATAATTAAAAACACCATAATCTGTTTTAACAGTAACAATAGACCCTATTTTCACTTTAGGCAAATACATAAAATGTTGTCTACTATTATGAGCTGCAAATATTATTGATCCACCTTCTCCAGGAAAATAACTCCCTGCAAAATGTCCAATATTATTCTTTATTAAATCTAAATCGTCACCATGAACAACATCTTTTGCAAAATCACCCATATCTGGAATAATTAATGTCGCAAATTTTGTTCCATAATGTGGATAATTGATTAATCTTTTTTCCATTTCATCAAACTTAACTTCAACTTGTTCTCCGTATTCCCCAGCAACTGCAAAGTTAGAAATTAAAGAAAAGCCCAGTTCAACCTTATCTTTTACAAACAGACTAACTATAAAAATTATCAACGAAGCAAAGAAAAAAGCAATTGCTAATTGCTTAACAATTGCCAAAATTGCTTTTATTATTTTCTTAAGCATTAGCTTTTACAACTTTTTTAACGATTAGTAATAAACCAGCTAAAGATATTGTAGCACCAACAACTAATACGATTGCCATTGAATCATCAGTATTTTTAATTAAATTTGATAATTTTGTAAATACAGTTTTTCCATCTTCTTCATAAATTGTAAGATCTCCACTTTTACTTAATGAAGCTTTTACTGAAGTCTTACTTGAAATATCGTTAACAATAGCAATTAATGCTTCTTTTTCTGAAGAAGTAAGTTCACGCCATTCTGTAGCTTTACCTTTTTCAATTAATTCTACTGCTTCATCGATTTTACCTGCGATATAATCACAATCATCTGAAGAAACTTCATATTTGTCAAAATATCTTTCAATTTGTGTAACTACTGAGTTATCAACTTTTTCAGTTCTTCCATTAACTGTATATTCTTTAGTCATTTTAGCTTTTAATTCTGACTCAGTCATCGCATTAACTGGAGCAGTTACTACAAGACCAGCAGCTAATAAAAGAGCGAATGATATTTTCTTTTTCATTTCCATTTTCCTCACTTTCATACTCTAACAATTATAAAGCTTGCTCTCTTTCTATGTCAAGAAAATTGAGTTTTTTTACCAAAATATTACTCATAAATAATAAAAATATATAAAAAACGATTAAGAATATTAAAATCAACATCTTAATCGTTTAAAGTTTTATAGAAAATTGTTAAGAGTTTGGACATTGCGTGCTTGATAGCCTTTATCAGTTTCGATAAGGTCAAAATACACGTTATCTCCTTGGTTCAAAGTCTTATATCCATCATGTAATATTGCTGAGTAATGAACGAAAATATCTTCATTTTCTTTATATTCAATGAACCCATACCCTTTCTCATTATTAAACCATTTAACTTTACTTTCCATTTTAATTCTTTCCTTCCTTTCTGATGTACTCATTATCACATAACGAATTGTCGAAAAAAGTCGAATTTTGTCGAAAAGCAAAATTTCTCTATTTTATTTATTTTTTCTCTATATACTAACACATTTTCCTACATTTATTATCAACAAATTTAAAAATTTAATTATAATTTTCCATAATTCTATGAATTTAATATCCAATCTATTATCATTTTCTTGATTTGAAAATACTCTTCTTCCTCAAATTGCATATTAGCAATACAAAATCTTTTATTAGCAATATGAGAACAAAACATACACTCATATAAATCAAAACAATCTTGAATAAAGAATGAATTACTAACTTTACTAGAACATATAACATTATATGAATTACTACAATCTTTAGAATCATCGACTCTAATAGAAAACATACAAGTTGCAGATCTTTGCGAAGAAAGAACAAATTCACTTTCATGAACGGATTCACAAAATACAATATTTTTAGAATCTCCACAATCAGAGGATCTATAAACATTTTGGCATCTATATATTGTGTCACTTTTAGCTACATTTTCAGAATCATAAACTCGTTCTGTTGTAGTATAATTTATACTATTCCAAATTCTAATTAAATCTTCTAAACTAGAAACATTCTTTTTATCTAACATCCATCCTACAGTAGTATCTCTTTTTTCCATATTGTCTAAAGTAATAAATCTTCCACTACTTATTGAATCAGCCCAAGTAACTTCATTAGTTATTGAGTCATTAACTTGTTTAGGCAATCTTATATCAAAAGCAAATTTTTCAAGAATTTCATCTAATGTATACTGATTCTTTCTATTAAAAATATTCATAAATATTTTATCAATTATTTCCAAAGCTTTATTATCATTCATTTACATTCACTCTCCTACTTGTCGAATTTTTACTTAATATATCATTCAAACTTATACTATTACTTATTTGAAAATTAAAATTATTTTCTTTCTTACATTCGGGTACATCATTATTTATATTCGAAACATTTATTTTTTTCCTAACTCGTGGAATACTAGTAAAATCCAAAGTTCTAGCTTTAAAAGCTGGTATTAACGCATCTCTATTGCTTACTCTTACAATACATTCTCTGTTATTTAAGCTACTTAAAAGTTTAATTTTAGTTTCCTTTTCATTATCACTAGGTATCTTAATATCCAAATTATCAACAAGCATTGTTGCATCTAATCTTGATACTCTAAAAATATAGTAATTTAAAACGTTTGCCAAAACAGCATCTTTTAAACTATCTGAAATCTGATTAAAATATTGTCCAGCTAATATTAAAGATAAATTGTACTTACGAGCTTCCGACAAAAAACGACATAAAATGGGATTTTCAACTACCGCAACCTCATCTATTACAAAAATTACATGCTCATTTATAGCTCTACTTTGAATAATAGTTAATAATTGTTGCATTATAAGGCCAGAAATTGTCTTAGTTACTTTATCCCCTAAAACAGTTCTATTTAAAGAAAACAAAGTAAGAAAATTATCATTAATCATCATTTCTAAAGTACTATCAATATGCTCTTCATTAAATACAGGCAACAATTCCATCTCATCAATAAAAGCTATAATAGGTGAAATCGCCTCTCCATAACTCTTTGTTTTCAAATCATTAAAATCACTTAAGAAAAAATCTATAACACTAACTGGCACAACTTTACTTAAACTATTTATTAAGCTTACTCGATATTCTGTATCCAAGATAAGTTTTCTTAAATTTATAAAATTAAAACTCTTAACACTAAGTAATAAATAAATGGAATGTCTAAGTACTCTTTCTAACTTTGAATTATATTGATCACTTATTAATGATTTAAATAGTTCCAAAGTTAATTCTGTTGAAGCTACTAAATCATTGCTTGATGATGCAAATAAATTTATACTATCTTCTAACGTATTAAAATCGATTGTTTTCCCTAATCCACCAATATCATTTTCCATCGCCGCATGCGGATCTATCATTACTACTTTAAAATTACCATAATTATTTTTCTTAATATTATTAATTAAAAGACTTAAGAATTTTGACTTACCACATCCAGAAGACCCAAGTACCAAAGAATGTTTAGCAAAATCAAATTTTTTTTCACTCAAATAGAAATCATCTTTAAAATATGGAAAAGTATCCACTTTCAATAAACTATTTACTTTATCTGTCTTTAATAAATATAAAGCTTTTTGTATATCCAAATACTTTGGAACTCCTACATAAGAAAATCTTTTATTAGTATCAAAATCAACACTCATTACATTAGCAGGCAAACCGAACATCATTTTTGTCTTAATCAATTTATTATCATGTTCAATAAATATATCTACTTTAGATAATGTCTTATCTTCTGATATTTTTCGAATACCTATATTAATAAATTTTAAATTGCCTATTTTTTTTATTTCACAATAATTATATATGTCAAATAAATTACTACCTATCGGAAAATAAGATGGAAAAGTAACATAGTATTCTGATATATTTATAAAATCAGCCTTCTTTAACAAAAATGAATTTAAATTATTAATAGATGGTGGCAACTGGCACTTTGTATTCAAAAAATACCTAACTTTATTAGCTTCTAAAGTAATCAAAATATTCCATTTTTTTAAATATCCATTATACCTTGATATTACTTTTATAAAATCTAGCCATTCCTCTTTTGAAACATTCTTTTTAGTCAAGATTATTTCTGATGAATACCCCTTAAACTTCATCATAATCATCTCCTTGGAAGTTAATATAACAGAAAGGAATTAAAAAAAACTGACATTTTTATTATCAGTTTTATCAGTTTAAATAATTGGTACTAAAAAATCAGTCACTCCATCATGATAATATTCTAACTCTGGAAGATCTGATAAATTATATTTACAACTAGGTAAGAATTCTAAATAAAATTGTTGTGAAATCTCACGAATATCTTTAGCTTCTTGTGATGGTATCTTAAACATTAACCATTTACTCTTTGGAATAACAACCTTTTCTAAATCAGGTATTTCTTGTGTATACAATACCCAGTAAGCATTTGTTTTTTCATGACATTCTTCTTCATTTTCATCATACGTCACCATTCCATAATTTATTTCACCATATCTATCAATATTTTTATTTTCTATTTCTGCAAAAAATTTTGGAGCATCAAATTCTATATGATCATTATCAGTCTTCACATATGTCCCATAAAGAACCATCTCATCTAATTCAACAATCTCATAACTTATTGATTCCTTAGTCTCATTCTTTTCTTCAAATACTATACGAGGAAATATTTTTAATTTTGTCTCCTTACTTATCTGACTAGGTTTAATTCCATGAAAATTCATAAAAGCTCGAGAAAAAGATGTCGCATTATCATAGCAATACTTAAAAGCTACATCTATGATTTTTCCATTATCTAAATAAAGCTCTTCTCCTGCTACAGATAATCTTCTTTTTCTTATATAATCTGCTAAAGTAATATTTGTTAAAAGAGCAAACAATCTCTGCATAGTATAAGTATTAACACCTAACATTCTAGCTAACTTATCATAAGATATTTTCTCATCCAAGTGTTCATCTATATATAACGTTATTTCATTTAAAGCTTTATAAATATTCATAATATCACCATATACTCATTATATCAAAAATCCTCACATTTCTCTAAACAATCAAATAACACGTTACAATTTCATTATATATTCATAATAATAAGAAAAAGCACTTGGTATAGAATATTTATACATTAATTCTTCTTTTGTAACCCACAAATATTCTTCTAATGGGACACGCAATTCTATCTTAAATCCTTGCATATACCATTCTAAATGAGAAAAAACATGTTTACATTGACCAATATCTTCTATAAAATCAAAAGCTATATTTTGCTCTAACAAAGAATTTTCTACATCAATTACAGAAGGGGTAGCAAGAAAATTAGGAAATTCATACAAAGAAGCAAGTAAACCATCCTCTTTTCTTTTTTGAATTGCTATTTTATCCTGACAAACCAAAATCAAAACAACCCTTTCTTCTACTTTTCTACCTTTTTTCTTCATATTTACTGGAAAATCTTGTGTTTTATTTAATTTTTTTGCCATACACCTATCACTTAAAGGACAAACTTCACACTTAGGACTTTTAGGTAAACAAATTTGACTTCCTAAATCCATAAAACTTTGTGTAAAATCACCTGCTTTTTCTTTAGGCAAAATCTTTTCCAGATACTGACTATAAATAGTATAAGTTGATTTCTTATTTATTGATTCATATATAGCATAATATCGCCCCAATACTCGATATACATTTCCATCTATAGCAATAGAAGGGATACCATAAGCAATAGAAAGAATCGCTCCAGCTGTATAATCACCAATTCCTGGCAAAGCAAGCAATTCTTCTTTCGTACTAGGCAAAGTCTCCATTCCCTTTTCGACTAAAAACTTTGCTGTCTTCTGCATATTTCTAACTCGACTATAATATCCTAATCCTTCCCATAATTTAAGCAACTCATCTTCCGAAACTATAGCTAAGTCCTTTAAAGTTGGTAGCTTCTTAATAAAATGTTCGTAATAAACTTTAACCGCTTCTACTCTTGTTTGCTGTAGCATGATTTCACTTATCCAAATATAATAAGAATCATTTGTTTTTCTCCAAGGCAAATCTCTTTTATTTTTTTTATACCACTCTAATAATTTTTCTGTAATATTTTCCTGCATTTTAATCGTTTCCTTTGTCTAATTATATCATAATTTATCTCTTATATATGCATCACTTAAACCACACATATATTTTTCATATCTCGTATAAATTATCCTATAAATTTAATTTTTTAATATCCTAAAAATTAAAATAATCTATTTTTTCCATTTTAAGGGTTCAATTATCATTATTTTATGTTATAATTATTGTTATCAATGCCTGTGTGGCGGAATTGGTAGACGCGCTGGACTCAAAATCCAGTGTTAGCAATAACGTGTGGGTCCGAGTCCCACCACAGGCACCATATATAAAATCGTTCGTCTCATTCGAACTTAATATAAAACAATCAATAGATTGTTTTTTTTATGTATAATACATCCAACAAAAAATGAATTATAAAAAAATATTTTATAAAACAGCAATTTCGAGTATAATAAAATGCAAGAAGAAAGCTTATATTATAGAAAAAAAGGAGATATATTATGACAATCGAAAAATATAGAAATGATTATGATTCTTTTGATATAACAATTATAGATTCTAATAAAGTTTTATCTGTCTTTTTAGGTGGAGCCGATCCCAACATTTCATGTCAATACAATGATTATAAAAGGATTGATGAAATTACATTTGTTATTCCTAACACAGAAGAAGATTTATTCAATATATTTAATAAACTATACAAAAACATTGTAAGTGGCAATGTCTTAGACTATTCTCCTGATTCTTCTGAAGCTCAACAGCTTATGAAAAATGAAACAAGTTATTCTTGGTATCAAGAAGTTGTAAGAGATGGAATAATAACAATACTTTCTGATGCCTACCCTGTAAACTGCCCTAATATATTAAAAATAAGTAAAGAAAAGAATTCTATAACCTTATCCTTCATGCAAATGAATAACCCAGAAGTTAGACTACCTAAAAATCCATTTTGTATAACCATCAACATCCGCCAAGAAGGATCTAAAATACATGACTTTTGTTTCCCTTTTAAAACACTATTCCAAGAACTTCAAAATTTAACAGAAACAAAAGATAAAAAAATTCTAAAAAAAGAAGCATAGAAATATATACATTTCTAGATAAATTAAACAAATAAAGGAGATTTTAATTATGGAAAAATTAGATACTTATGATGAACAAGGAAACTTTCTTGGAGCGGTAGATAGAAGCATCGTCCACAAAGATGCCTTATGGCACAACACAGTCCATTGTTGGCTATATGACTCAGAAGGAAACATCTACTTCCAAATAAGAGCCGATGAAAAAACTTTTTATACTACTGCTTCTGGTCATGTCCAAGCTGGTGAAACTATTAAAGAAGCTTTTGGTCGTGAGATACAAGAAGAAATTGGAATAAACATTAATTATGAACAAGCCAAATTAGTTACAATCAATAAATTCATTATGGACAAAATAAAAAAAGATGGTTCACTTTTCAAAGATCGTGCTTTCGCCAATGTTTATGTTTGTTTATATAATGGAGAAATCTCTGAATTTAACTTTAATACTGATGAAGTACTAGGTCTTGCTAAAGTAAATGCTAAAGATACTTTAAATTTATTTAACAACAAAACGAATACCATTAACATAACTACTATAATAAGTAATGACAATAAAAACATTGAAACAAAAACTACTGCAACTACGAAAGACTTTCTACTTAATGAAGGCGAAACACTAATAGATAAATATGGTCTTATCTTAGAAAAAGTAATTGAACTAACAAAATAATCAAATTATATAAATGCTTTTATATCTAAATAAAAGTGTTTTTTATTATTTAAACTAGGAAAATTTGCTTAGGTTTCCCATCACATGATATAATAACCAGCGATTTAAAAAGGGGAATTTTTTATGATAAATGAAGAAATGCAAACAATAATTAATAATGTAGATTTATCATGGCCTAAAGATTATATAATAAGATATTTATATATAAGACTTGCACCATTTTTTAGAAGAGACTTAAAATACTTTTTAGCTTCTGATGAGAGTAAATTAGAACAATTTAATGCGGGCTTTATAAATCGTGGAACGGATATTGTATGTAGTACTATTTCAGACTTTTTTGTTAATCTATATAAATCATTTGGTATTAATGCAAAGAAAATTGCCGCCAATAGCGCTAAAATTCCTTTATTTGCTATGATTGTTGAAGGAGACCATGGTTGGTATTTTATAGATCCATTAAATGACTTATTCCATGCTCAATATAATTTAAAAACTACTGAATATGGCGTAATCCCTTATTACAAAACTCTTGCAACGAACTACCCTAACCTTATCTCACTACCACAAGAATATCTTGCAGAAATAGATGAAAGATTAGGAATTGAAAAGCCATTAAATGATTTCTTTAATATTGTTCATATTGAAATGACTTCAAGAAATCGTATAGCTGAACATTTTCAGACACCAAAAGAAGATCGCATAGAATTGTTTAATAAAAAAATGGATTTTGCAAGCAACCACTTTATCAATATTGGTTCTGTTAATGGTGCATTCGAAAGATTACAACTATATCTATTTTTAGAAAGAATTATGTTCTTTAAAACAGAAAAAAGAAATTTAAAAATATTCTTAGATACAACTTTCTCTATTCCACGTCCTCATATCGAGTACACGAATCCTTATACTGGTACAACAGCCATCTTTGAAGAACAAAAAAAGGATAAACAATATACCTTAACTAAATTAAAATAAGAAAAAATTATACAAACTAAAAGACATGAAAATTCTATAAAGTTCATGTCTTTTTTCATTACAAAAATACTTATTTTATAACTAACTTCTTAACTTTATTTCTATCTTTACCTGCTTCTTCCCACATATCACTTGGTTTAAATAATACTTCTTCAGGTTCGAAATACTGAATATTACCTTTTGTGTCAGAATATATACTCAAGAAATAAGCTCCAACTGCATTTGATAAGCCTTGCTTTTGTTGGAACTGCGTCTTATCACAAAAACAAGGAACAGCAATACCTCTAACATTACGATAAACAAAAGCATAACTTTTATGATAATGGCCAATTAACAAAATTTTTGGTTTATAAGAAGATTCTAATATTTCTATTCTCTTTTGTGGCTTATAAGAAACGGAAGCAGCTGATCCTCCACCTGGATGGTCCATAAATATCTTAACTCCATTAATATCAAGAGAACCATAATCTTGTCCTAAATATTCCATATCCTTACGACATCTAGAAACCCATTGATTAACAGTTGCTTGACCATTCTTATAATGTGTCTCATCATGACTCCCTAAAATATATTTTGTTGTAATTCCTCTAACTTCAGGATACATATCGACAACATAACCAACCTGTTCATCAAATCCATGTAAAAATTGTTGTCTTGGTTGCTCAGGTCTATTGGGATAATTACCATCAACCATATCTCCACAATGTAATACAGTTGTAATTCCTCTATTAAATGCTTCTTGATATATTTGATTTAATAAATGTAATTGTTGATGAATATTACCAAAATGAGTATCAGATACAACACAAATTTCTGTATGTATCAAATTATTAGGATTTAAAGCAAATTTATTATTAACTGCTATTCTATTTATCATCTTAGAAAAAACTTGTACACCATTCTTTTCTACGACTTCTACATTTTTCCCATATAATTTACATAGTTCCAATATCCCATTAAGCTCATTCAAACTAATATGAAACTTAGCCATAAATTCTTCTATAGCCATTCCATTCTTTATATAACGATAAACCCTATTAACATATTGAACTGTTGTATCTTTTGGCTGTTCACTTTGTACTTCACCTTTAATATTCTTATCTTCCATTTTATTCACCACTTTTCTTGCCCTTTTTTTCTAACCTTAAGACTTTAGGTCTCGTATAATCATCTTTAGTAGTTTTATAATAAACAGAATCCATTGCTCTTACACTTCTAAGATTACCATATTTATCCGTTTCAACAGTAACATACCAAGCTCCAATTGTATTCGAATATCTCTTATCATTCATCTCTTTGGTCGTACCACAAACACTTGGTACCGAAATACATTCAACACTACGATAAGTAAATTTTTCCATTTGAAGTAATCCACCATATAATAAAATATCTGGTTTATCTTCACTTCTAAACGAATCAATTTGTTGTTGAGGACGATAAGAAACAGTATATGTTTTAGCTAACTTAGGGCTAAATACTAACATATTAGCTTTATCTATAGTTACAGTACAAGAAGTATCACCCAAATAAATCATATCAGGTCTAGCATCACTTATTCTTTTACCAATATTTATTTTATTCGCTTTCAAATGTTTCTCATCTTTAGCCCCTGTAATGAAATAAGTCTTCATTCCTTCAATATAAGGAAAATGCTCTGTTATATAGTCAACTTGAGCTAATGTATCAGCTAAAAAATTCCCCTCTGCATACACATTAGTTAACGGATAAATTCCTTCTGAAATATTCCCACATAATATAACATTATTATATCCTAAAGCATAAGCCTTCATATAAATATCATTTAAAATAGACAATTGTTGATGTTTAGAACCAAATCTAGTATCTGAAATAGCAACAAATTTAAACTCATTACTTTCATCAGTTTGAAACTTATAAGTGTTTTCTTGACTAAGTTCTCTCTCGCCATGATTAAACATATAAATATCATCGTCTTTTTTTTGCATAATAATATTTATTCCACTATCTCTTAATTCCTTGATAAGTCCTAATACCTCATATGCATTTAATTCAAGTTCTACGCATAAATTAGTTAAACTTATTTGTCTTGCTGTCAATTCTTTTAATTTCTCTATTTTTTCTTCCAAACTCATATACAACCTCCAAAAAAAGAGTGCACAAAACCGTACACTCATTTATTTCGTATTATCAGAAGTTAATGATAGTAAATTAAGATTCAGTAAATTTTTCATCATACTATCACTCCCTATCTTACATATGAATTATAACATTTTGTCATATTTTAAACAACCACATTTAGGAGTTCCCATTATAACTTTTTTTTATAATTTTAGTCGTAAAAATTATCTCTAAAATATTAAACTTTACAATTAATAAATTTATTTAAGAAAAGGAAAAATTTTTCTCAAAGTATCTCTCCTTCTTTGTTTCTTTAACTCTCTTTCTTTTCTTGTCTCCTCTATTCTACGTTGTCCTTCTTCCCTTATTTCTTCCTCTACTAATTGTTCTTCTCTTAATAACATTAGAACACCTCTACTCCAAGATGGACAATTCTCAATCTCTACAAACAACTTCTTATATAATAAATCTTCTTTATCTTTAATAGCACTTAGTACAATTGAAGAGTTACACTTATCTTCATATTCATTTTTATAACTATATGAGCTTATCTTAAAACGATTATTTAGTAATCTGTCACTAAAAATATCAACTCCATACTTACTAATAGCTGCTCTAAAATTAGAATTTTCAATCTTACAATCGTAATTATGTTCCAATTCAAAACCATCAAATGATTTAACTTCTTTAAACAAATTTAATAATTGATCGCTACACAATGATAATATTTCTTCTGCATGATATGTCTCAGACTTCAATACATAAACATCTCCATCTTCTTTTTGAGCAAAAGTAATTTTTTTATACTGATCACTATATTTAAATCCTATATTTAATTGTCCTTCTTTATGATCAAAAGAATAAATAATAATTGAAGAAGCTCGACCAATTTTATTTTCGACAATTGAAGATAATCTATTTTGATAATTACTCATAATATTTTTGTATTTACTATATCTACTACGAATTATATTTCTTAAATCATATAATGAAATCTGTGATATAGACTTATTTCTATTTTGAGAAAGTACATCTTTTATTTCTTCTAATATTTCTTGGCTATTTTCTAAAGGCCTATATGCAATAACATTTTTATCTTCCCAAGCTTTTTTATTAATTTCTTTGTCGGTATAAAAATACACTTTCTTATCATTCTTAGAATATTGTATCGTATTAAAAATAACATCAGGATTACTTTCAAAAATACATTTCAAACATTCTTCTAAAGAATTCTCACTTACATTACTAATACTACAGACTTTTAAATTTGCTCCAACATCTTTTAAAGGTAATACTGTATCACTATAAACTATTGTCTTATTAACAACTGTTGTACGAGTATGTGGCACAATAGGTACAAAAGGTACAACCATAATATCACTACTTTCTTTTTAGTACCCTCAGTATAGCATTTTTCAGTAAGTTTTTCACTATTATCCTAATACTTCAACTTCCTTAAAATTAGTAGCACTTATCTTATCTTGAATTTCAAAATTAACACTATCATCTGCTGATTCAACTAACTTATCAGATTTTTCTAAATACTTTATATAATAATTTGTATCATCCAAGAGAATTGTTTTTTTATCATCATTAACATTACCATAAACTTCTATAACATCATTTATATGAGCAAAACTTTGAAATTTCCAAACATTTGATATAATTTTATACTCTTCACCATTATACATAACTTTTGCTATTCTAGGTAACATTGCACTTTCTAATCCTTCTACAACCTTAACAGTAACTACTTTATCTTCTCCCTCTTTTTTAGGAATCTCTTGATTATCAATATCAATAAACCTAGGAGTAGACAACACTCCATTTGGTAACTCTATTCCACTCCAATTTCTCTTAATTATCTCACGCAAATCACATTCTTCTGGAAACCTCACCTTATGCTTATTATATTGATATTCTGCATGAATTGGTGTTATTGAAGTAACATTTAACTTTTTCTTTATATAATCAATATTTTCATAATACTTATAAAGATTCTCTTTTCCATAAATTATAAAATCTACATCTTTTGTAATATCAAATCCAACTAAATAAGAACCAAATATACCAATATCGTTATCTTCTATTCCAATTTCATTTAAAGCAAGCACATAATCTTTCCATACACTTTCCAAGACACCCTTATGTGCTTTATAAAAATCTCTTGGTTTAAAAACTCTTTTATATTCTGTTGGAACCTCTAACATCTGTTCTGTTGCTTTAACATAATATTTCTCTGTTATATGATTAAACTTAGTTCCCTCACTATTCACTGGATATACTGGGTAACCATAACATTTTCCGTTTTGTAAAGTCCGTACAATCCAAAAATTATCATCCATATCTTGTATATAATCTAATAATTCTATCTCTCTCATTACTTCAACTGCTCCCTATTCAAAATTAAATTAGTTAGTGAAAAATGCTTAATATTTTGCTTTTTCATTACATCAAGTAACTCATTTCTTCTTTTAACTTTAACACTATCAGGTACTTTACCATCCATTAATGCTGCTTTAGTACCAGGCCTTTCATTATACATAAACACTTTAACTCTATCAAAAAGTCCACTCTTTAATATTTCCTTTGTTTTATTAAAATCCTCATCAGTCTCTCCAGGAAATCCTACAATAACATGTGTATTAATCTTTAATTTCTTGTTATTTTTCTTAACTCTCTTGACTCTTTTTATAACATCGTCGATTTTATAAGGTCTTTCCATTAAATCAAGAATTCTTTGTGAACCACTTTGCATTGGTACTGTTATATACAAGAACTTCTTATCCTTCAAGCATTCAATGACTCTATCACTTAAGCCATTTGGATTAAACTCTGGTATTGAAAAATATATATCTTCATCAATCTTAACTACACTTTCAAGTAATTCTTCTAATGAACCACCAATATCTTTACCATAAGCAGAAGCGTCATCAGAATTTAGTCCAAATAAAGTATATCCTCGACTCATTCCATCATGAATAGCTTCCATAATATCTTCCATTGGTCTACTTTTAAGTCTTGTTGTAAACTTCTCAGAACAATAAGTACAAGTTCCTCTACAGCCACTAGAAATCTGTAAATAACAAACATTCTCTCTTTTTAATCTGTACTCAATATGTTTACTTTTTAACAAATACTTATTAAACAAATATAAAAAGTTTTTACTTCCTTCTAGCTTGTCTGTTACAGTAGTTGCTTTAGTTTCTATTCCTTTCTTAAATTTAAAATATTTACTTATTGCATCTAAATCTCTTCCAAATAAAATCATCTCATCATTTATATCTAATAATTCATCTTTCAAAATACTAGGTAAACAACCTATAACAATAATTTTTTGTCCTTTTCTTAAATTCTTATCAACATTCTTAATAAATTTATAAAAATATTCTTCCTTACTCTTTAAGAAACTACAAGTATTAATAATTATATAATCTGCTTCTTTCTCTGAATCAACATTCTTATATCCATTAGCTAAAAACAAATTAACTACATCAACTCCATATAATTTAACTCTTGTGCAAGTTCCATTATTATAAACATAAATTTTCTTTGACATACTCTAACATCCTTTCCAAAGTTACATCCAAATTATCATTTACAATATTAAAATTATCTTTCATTAAATACTCATTTATTTGATTTATTATCTCTATATTTTCTATCCATCTACCTTTCCTTACTCTATTTTTCATTTCATATCTTTTAATTAAATTTTCTTTATCTAAACATAAATTAACATAAGAAACTTCATACTTTTCCATATCAATCAAATCTAAAATATTTCTATTTATTGTTGCTCCTTCTACAATGATGACATTATCATTAATATTACTAACTATATCCAAAGCAATTTTATTAACTTCTTCACTATGTTTTAAAAATCCCTCTATAATAGAAATATTTTCTAATTTATAAGCTTCATGAGTAGTAGTAAAAACATATTTATCAAAGTTATCTTTATAAGTTCGTGTCATCGCCTTAATCATATCTATACTAACAACTTTATCTATACCAAGTTCTAATGCTAATTTATAAGCAAGTGTTGTTTTGCCAGTACCAGGAACTCCTCCAATTAAAATCAACTTAGTCTTCATTTCTAACACCTTTAAGTAATTCTTCATGTAACTTAATTGATATATCTAAATTACTTCCATTCTCTAAATAATCATTAAAAACTCCAATATAATGATTAGTCATCCTATCTCCACTACCTTCAAATAATATTTCTCCACTAGTAAGATTAATTACTTTTTGATTCATACTATCTAACCTAATAATTTTATTTTCATAATATAAATCTATATATTTTTGACTCTTTTCTTCGTCCCATAGTACTTCTATTTCTGCATCTATATCATTAACTTTAAAATTAGATCTCGAATAATAATCAAATAAATCTCCATCATAGCATTTCTTTTCATTACTAATAAATTCCACATTGTATCCAAACAATCTTGTTATAGCTGATAAAGGATTAATCACTTCATCTAAATAACTCCCACATAATCCCAAAGATTGTTCTATAATGTGACCATCTTTAACGTAAGGATCACTTATGTAAGCTTTAATCTTTTTTGGTAATTCACTTCTATACTTCATGTAATAATCAATTTCTACTCCATAAGCAAAATGTAATGAATTATAGTAATTATCTTTATTTACAATTTTTTTCAATTTATTTAGTTCGTTTAAATTAATAACAATTGGCTTTTCTAAAATAACTTTCTTACCATCATTAATTATATTATTTACTATCTCAAAATGACTTTTAGGTGATGTCGCAACTATTACATAATCAGATTCCAACTTTGAATAATTATCTTTACATCTATATTCTCTAATCCTATCTTCATTCTTATCACACAGCTCTATTTCTTCAAACTTCTCTATGCTTTTTAAAGCTTCATATTGTTTTTTAAATGCATGTCCAAGTCCTACTATAGCTATTTTCATAAATTTACCTTCTTTCCAAAAGTGTATTTTTTACGCATATATATTTAAAATAAATATAGAATCTATTACACTTCTACTATAACTTTCTTTAATAATTTATTAGGTTGTCCACTTTTTTGTCTTTTTACTTCTTCTGCAAAATCTCTCGCATACTCCATCATCTCTTCTAGAGTTAATGTACAATATTCTTTTTCTAGTTTCATCATTGTTAAATAATACATAAAATCAACAATGTACATAAAATTTGGATCACATATCTTAGAATTAATATTAATAAGAGTGATCGGATAATTTTGACCAAATTCGTCATTACAAATAAATTTAATACAACCATCTTTTTGATAGTGATCTTTATGACCATTGTTTAAATTAATTTGAACATAATTCTTTGCTGGAGTAGTTAATAACTCATAAAATAATGGTAATGGTTTACTATTATAACTGCGAACTCCCATTGCGTGAGCTTCATGAATTACAGCTTGAATCTCTTTAGCCGCTGCTTCTTCATCACAACATATATATTGTAATTTGATTTTATTTCTAAAAGCTGGATGATTATATAAATCTAAATCAACATAAGCCCAACCAAAATCACCATTAGAACCACTCACAGATTCTTTCAAAGGCAATTCTATTTCATGATAAGTGTATTCTTTTTCCTCCACTATACTAACTAAATAACAAATGACTTTTATAGCTTCATCTAAATTATAAGAATTTACATCATAAACACTAGCCCTCTTACTATATAAATACTCGTCTTTCTTTTTATAAGATTCTTTTATCTCTTCTAACTCTCTTGATAATCTTTCCCTTTCCAAATCTATTTGTTTCATTCTTTCTAATTGTTCCTTTAATAATTTCACTTTTTAATTCATTCCTTTCTCATTATTTTAAATACGCATAATTACAAATTAAATAAACATCTTTATACTTCCTTTTATGCTTTTATTAATCAATTTAATCTCCAACACTTGAATGTGTATTTTTTACACATATCCTCTTAAAATAAATAATTGTCCTAAGACAACTTTTCTTTACAAATACATTATATGCGTATTTTGTACACATTGTCAAGAGAAAATAAGTAACTTCTATTTTTATATCAATAATAAAGAAATTTCACAAATTTCAAAAATCATTCCAAAATAAAATACAACTTTAAGTTGCATTTTATTCTACACTAGCTTTTCTACTTTTCTTAAGTTTGTGTACGTCATTAATAGGTCTACTATTTCTCTTTTGAACAATAGCTTCTTCAACCATCGTAGCAGGAACCTCTACAAGGTTATCTCTATTAGCAATCTCCTCACAAAAATAGCTATCATAAAGAATTTCTTCCGAAAGTTTCGTATACTCTTCTAATCTTTCAGCATCATCTAAAATCTTCGCAGCATCACTATAAGCATTCCCGTTATACTTCATAAACTTATTTCTAGATATAACAATTCCAGAAGGATATATAACTAAATTATCATCGTCTAACTCATCTACAGAAACCACTCTTCCTGTAACCAAATCCATGTAATAACATCCAGAATTTTTGGGCATACTCTTAGGATTACCTATTTTATCCAAAATTAGAGCACATTTTGTACACTCTACCTTTCTGTATACTTCTAAAAATTCACTACTTTCACTCAGCTGAGTTCTTTGCCAAAATTCTAAACCACTTATATCTACTTTAAATAAATTCCTTTTGCCAAACATTGTCGCATCATCCTATCTTTTATTAACTTCTAAAACTGCCTCTTCAAGTAATTTCTCCAATTCATTAAATGGTTTCTTTTTATAATCAAGCTCATATAACCAATCTAAATATTTAGTTTTTGGAGCATTATCTGGTCTACCATAAATAACTTTATTAGAATGTAACCAATATCCAAATTCCACATTTGTAGTAAATGCTGGCATATCAGGTAAACTTCTTGGTATCCAAAATAATATAATTGTAGCCTCAGTTAAAGCAATTCTTTCCCACATCGCTTGATCAACATAATCAGCCTTTGGTTTCCAAGTAGAATACTCTGGAACATATACTACTCCATCAAATCCCAGTTTTTCTAATATAGAAACAGCTTCTGTCCTCCAAGACAAAACATTTTCTCCTCTCGGCGTTGGTCCCGCTAAAAATATAGATTTAACTCCTTTCATTACATCTTGATCAGAATAATTAACTTGCATAATAAACACCTACTTTCTTAAAACTATTATATCATACAGATTCATTTTTAATTGAAAATTACAAAATAACAGTATATAATTAACTTAAGAAAGCAAATATCATTTTAATAAAAAAAATGATACATTTGATGTTGCTTCAAATGGCTTTCAAGGTTTTGATTCTGATTATTTCTAATCAGAATTTTTTATTATCTTAAAATCCTAAGATTAATAAGATAATAACACCCAGAAGTATTAGTATAATGATATTTTTAAAGAAACTCTCTAAACTACTCATAATACCACCTCCTTGTTCTAATATTGATTTTTCAACCAAAACCTCCCTGAACAAGAAAGCCACTTGCATCAAATGTATCAGTGACTACTCTATCAAACAAAATATCACTTGTAAACAACAAAAAAAGATACATTTTTTCAAATAAAGTTTTAACAGTTTCTGTTCACTAACTTTCGGATTTTAACCACAATTTTTAGGAGTACCAAGAAAAAAATTTATATAATTTGCAAAATCCATAAAAAATTATTATAATCCCATTTTTACAAATATAAAAATATACAAAGAAATTTCTAATTGAAATGTAACATATAATAATATATAATTAACTTAAGAAAGCAAATATCATTTTAATAAAAAAAATGATATATTTGATGTTCCTTCAAATGGCTTTCAAGGTGGTTTCTGATTCTTATGAATCAGATTTTTTTTATCTTAAAATCCTAAGATTAATAAAATAATAACACCCAGAAGTACCAGTATAATGATATTCTTAAAGAAACTCTCTAAACTACTCATAATACCACCTCCTTGTTCTAATATTGATTTTTCAACCAAAACCTCCCTGAACAAGAAAGCCACCCGTATCAAATGTATCAGTAACTACTCTATCAAACAAAGAATCACTTGTAAACAACAAAAAATGATACATTTTTTCAAATAAAATTTTAATATTTTTTATTCACTAACTTTCAGAATTTACCACCAGTTTTAAGGAGTGCCAAGAAAAAATTTTATACTATTTTCAAGATTCATAAAAAATTATTATACAAAAAAAGAACTTAGCAACACTACTAATTTCTTTACTTACACATTTAACTAATATACCCAGCTTCCTCTAATCTTGAAGTAATTTTCTCTTCACTAGCACTCCCAACAATTCTCAGACCCAAGTTTTCTTCTCCGTCTTCATAAAAAAACGTTGTAGGCGTTCCAGAATACTTAACTAGCTTATTTAAAAAATCTCTATCATCATAAGTTAAATTACTTATATTTATTTCATAGACCTTTAAGTCATATTCTTCCAAAACTTTATTTAAAATAGGTTTATAAGTAGTACAATGTCCACAGCCAGTCTGTGTTATTACTAAAATAAAAGTTTCTTTTAATTCCTGTTTAATATGAAAATCATTAACACTTAAAATTTCTAATCTATCATAATTTCCATCACTAGAAACATAAACCTCATTACTATTATTTGCTTCTTCCTTTTTCTCATAACTTTCTACTTTCTTCTTTAAAGCAGAATTTTCGTTTTTTAACTCATTATATTCTTCTTGTCTTTTTTTATAATCCATATTACTATCATACAAACTAAAAAAGCCTAAACATAAACCTACAATAACAAGAACTAATATAAAAATTATACATTTCTCTTTTTTCATCTGTATCCCCTATTCAACTATTTCTATATCTAAAAGTCGAACTAACTCTATAGCTTGAATTGTATTAACTTTTATTCCCTTCAAACATTCATGAGTAAGTCTAATACCTGTAATATTACAACTACTAAAATCAATACCAAATAACTTTGTTGCAAAAAATTCCACTTTACTGAAATTAACGTTTTCAAACTCACTTTTCTTTAACTCTACGTTGTAAAAATTTCCTTCAGTAAAATCACTATCTTTAATTTTAAATTCTTTAATCTTTGTATCAATAATACTTGAATACTTACATAATGAATTATTTATTTCTACCTTAGTAACATGATTATTTACAAAACTTGTTCCAACCATTTTACAATTATCTATTTTACTATCTCTAAAGCTACAATCTACAAATTTAGTATTTGAAAAATCACAATTCCCAAAACTAACATTATCAAAAAAAACATTAGTAAATGTCGAATTACTAACATTACATTGCAAGAATTCAACATTTCCAATCGTTTTATTTATAACATTTCCATTACTTAAATCACATTTCGTATACTCTTCATAACGAACATCTTCATCCTCTTCAAAAAACAAACTTATATTATCATTCATCTTTTTCAGCTTCCTTATAAATTGACGTAAACAATTCAGAGCTTTCATCACTATTCTCTTCTGTCTTAATTATTGTAGGAAGATCACTTATTGAAGATAATCCGAAATAATCTAGAAATTCACTAGTAGTTACATATAAATTAGGTCTTCCTGGCATAGTACTTTTACCAGACTCCTTAATAAGTCCCTTAGCTACTAGTTTTCTTAACATATGAACATTACTTACTCCACGCATTTCATCTATTTCAATTCTTGTTATAGGCTGATTATAAGCTACAATAGCTAATGTTTCTAAAGCAGCTTGTGACAACATATTACTTTCTGGATTTTCAATTAATTTACGATAGTATTCTTTATGTTCTTTCTTTGTTGTTAACTTAAAAGCATCTCCCAAGTAACTAATTCTTACTCCTCTATTCTCATCATCATAACTTTTCTTCAACTCAGACAATAGACTTTTAGCTTCATCCATTTCAATTTCTAAAATATCACATATTTGTGTTAATGTTATACCTTCATCTCCAACCACAAATAAAATTCCTTCTAAAACACCAAGTTTATTCATCATGCTCACATCTCTCTATCATAATAGGACTAAAATTATCCTCTTGTGTTAACAACACCTCATTATTCTTACTCATTTCTAAAATAGATAAGAAAGTTACAACTACACTTTCTCTAGTTATTTCAGTAAATAATTCTAAAAAATTAACTTTTCTTCTTAACTGTAAAACACTTCTAATATCTTTTATTTTATCTTCAACACTTAATTCTCTTTTAGTAATTTTTGTATTTAAAGGTTTAAGAAGCTTCTGTCTCTCAATAAATAATTTATATGCATTGAATAAGTCTTCAACATTAAGTTCGCCTTTTTGAATACCAACATCATCAATATATTCTTTTAAAGATTCTGGCAATTTAGTATAAACTTCACCTCTTTTTTCTTCCAACTTTTGAAAGTCTTTAGTTATTTGTTTATACTTCTCATATTCTAATATTTTATTTCTTAAGTCTTCTTCTGAAGTTATCGAAAATTCATCTTCTGGATTTTCTTCTTCGTCTCTACGATTAATTAACAACTTACTCTTTAAATGTATCAATTCTGAAGCCATTACTAAATATTCGCTAGCTACATCAATATTCTGCTCTTCCATACTATGAATAAAGTCTAAATATTGATCAATTATAGTTCTAATATTTATTTCATATATATCCATTTTAGATTCTTTTACCATGTGTAATAATAAATCTAAAGGTCCTTCAAAATCTGATACAGTAAATTTGATTGTCATAATTAATCTCCTATCCACACGTATATCCTTGAGCTTCTAACTCAAATGAAACAGTATTAATATTTTCGTTATATTTAAAGAATTTATATGTTTTCAAGTTAGCTAAAGTAGCATCAGCAATATCACGATGATTAAATTCATTAATCATTGTAAAACGTGTATTAGTTTCTACAAATGTTGATGAGAAATTATTTACTCTTTTATAACTATCAGATAAAATTTTATATGCTGCTTTATCATTTTCGTATGCACTACTACCTTCCATAGTTTCTGTATAAGTTTCTACCAATTTAACCAACTTATTTTCTAAAAAATAGTATTTCATTTCATCATTTCGATAATTACATTTAAGAACGGAATAATCACCATCTTTTTCTGTTACCTCAACTGTTGGATAAGTAGATGTAGGAATTTCGACAACTTTAAATCTATCAGCACTCTTGAATCCTCTTTCATTTATCGTTAAAGTTATCTCCTGTACAGCATTTGAACCAATTACATCATAAGCATGAATAAGAGCACGATAAACAATTGATGAGCCATCGTAAAATACAACATAATATTTTTTATCATATTGATAAGCTCTATCATTCTTATTTGAAATATTAAATGTTAAAAAATATTCGCCATTTTTAACATGTTTAACAAAATTAGTAAACTCTAATCCATCCAAAACAGCTCTTACTGAAGATCTATTAAAATAGAAAAAGTCATCTTCATCTTCCTCGTTATCAACCACTCCTGGAGTCGGATCACCATTCTTAAAGTCAACCTTTTTAGAAATATAAGGTAAAATAACAATAGAACTTAATAAAAATAAGAAAAACAATATAACAACTATCGGATTACCCTCTTTTTCTGGCTTTATTTCATAAAGTACTTTTTCATTACTATTAAAAACTTCCTTTTTCTTTTCATGCTCTTTTACTAATTTTGTAGGTTGTGCATCTCCATTTGTATTTTGAACACTATTAGCTTCCGTAACACTATTCCCTATTGAATTCACAGATTCATTTATATCTTTATCCAATCTAACAGAAGCTGGCATTGCTGTATTTTCCTCTGAAGTAACATTAAATATCGATGTAAAATCAGCAGGAGGAACAAAATTATCCTCATTTTGCTTTACAATATTCTCATTACTTGTAGCAGCTTCCAGAGCATTAGGATCAAATATAGGAGTACTTTCTAAATTATTACTTTGTTCAACAGCATTGTTTTCTTCATTTACTAAAGGCATATCATTAATCGGAGTATCATTATTTCCAACTTCTCCAACAGGAATACTTGATTCTAAATTTACTGCTGGAATATCTGAATTATTTACTTCAATAGCTTCTGGCAATGAATTTTGAACAGGGAAGACTTCATTATTTACAATCGGAATATCTGATTGATTAACCATATTATCAGAAGAAGTAACATTATTATCATTTTTCTTCTTTTTAAAACTAAAATGTTTTTTAGGTTTCTTATTTTTTGAAGGTATTTTCTCATTTAAAGGAGAATTAACTTCGTTAACATTAATATTATTATCCATAACTACGTTTTCCAAATTTTCTTTATTATCCATATAAATCCCTTCATTCTTTCACCTTTAATTATATCAAAGAAAAAGCAAAGAAAAAAGAGCTATATTATTAACGAACAACGAGTTCGTATAATATAATCTCTCTTATTCTTTTACTTTAGCAAATAATGAAAAAATAAAACCAAAGAATATTGCCCCACTTATTCCAGCACTTGTCTTACTAAAAAGATTAGCAAACATTCCTATAAATCCGTTCTGATTAAATCCTTCCAAAGCCGCCTTATATAAGGCATTTCCAAAAGATGTAATTGGAATACTACTACCAACTAAAGAATACTCTGTTAACATTTCATATACTCCTAAAAATGATAATATAGCTCCAATGACAACAAATATACTAGTTACATGGCCAGGAGTTAACTTAGTATTATCTAAAATTACTTGACCAATCATTGATATAATACCAACTACTAAAAAAGCATTTATATATTCCATTATTTCACCACCTCAATACTTACTGCATGTGTTATAGCAGGAATACTCTTTTTTAAATTAACCATCAATGGACTATGTAATGACCCTGTAGCTAATAACAGTATTCTTTTATTTTGTTTATCATTTAGCAATTTATTAATAAGAACCAAAGGAATCACAACAGGACCACTTCCTCCTTGAAATGTTTCTTGATTCTCTTTATATAAAATACTTGCAGCATCTATATAATTTTTAGGAACATATCCATAATCTTCCTTAATTAATTTCAAAAATATATTACTACCTAACTTACCTAAATCACCAGTTACTATTATGTCATAATAACCAATATCTCTTTTCATTTCCTTTAAATGTTTATTTAAAGTATGTGCCGCACTAGGTGCCATAACAGCTCCCATATTAGAAGAATCTTTAATTCCATAATCTACAACACATCCAATAGTACTTGATTCTAATTTTGCATTTGTCTGTTCCTTAGTTAATAACATAGCAGCTGCTCCAGTAGTAGTAAAAGTTGTATAACACTTCTTTTGTGCCCCATACTCTATTGGAAATCTATATTGTCGTTCAGCATTTAAATTATGACTGGAAGTAATCGCTATCCCACTATTTATTAATCCAGTATTTATAAAATTAGCAAGTACTATTAAACTTTCATTAAATGTTGCACAAGCATTATAAACACCTAAAAAAGGAATTTCTCTGTTTACAATATTATAAGATGTAACAGCAATTTGATTTAATAAATCTCCTCCTACTAAAAGTTCAACCTTATTATTTAATTTATTTTTTTTCATCAAATTAGCTAAACAAAAATTCTGCATTTTTATTTCAGCATCTTCTATTTTATCTTCACCATAATAATAATCATCTATCTTATTTTTAAACTCTATATTTCCTTCAGCTTCTTTTGGACCTACTATACTTTCACAATCTTTTATATAAACATTATCATATTTAAAACTAGACATTTAATATCACCTTCACTAACGTTAAAATAACTGCACTTACAACACCATATAATATAACTGATCCAGCTAACTTAAATGCATTAGATCCCATATTTATAAGGCCTTCTTTTTTGTAATCTAAAATAGATGATGAAATAGAATGTGCAAAGCCTGTAATAGGAATTATAAGTCCGCATTTGAATTTTGAAAATAAAGTATCACTTATCCCTAAACAAGTAAGTAATGCACTAGTTATTATCATAATAAGTAACATAAAAGCGATTGATAATTCTTCATTATATACCTTATTTAAATTAACAAATAATACCATTCCAATCAATCCAATAATTCCTCCAACTACAAAAGCTATAAGCATATTGATTAGTCGATTCTCTTTAGGCGTCATTTCTTCTACCATTTTCTTATATTTTGTACTATTCATATCTTAACCTCCACTATTATTTTGGTTAAGCACTTAAATAATTATACATTTTATTTAAACTTTTCTTTTCTGTTCTAGAAACTTTAACTTGAGATAATCCTAATATTTTAGCAGTTTCACTCTGTGTTAAGTCATTAAAGTATCTACATTTTATAATTTCTTTTTCTTCTTCTGTTAATCTATCCATTGAATCAATTAAATCAATTCTACTTGTATTTATATCGTCTCTTGTATCAGTAACAACTTCATAAATTGGTCTTTCACTATCTCCATCTAAAGATACAATACTAGCTGTACTCATTGCTACTTGATATATTGTTAATTCATCTATGCCTAAGTATTCTGATAATTCTTGAATTGAAGGAAGATGTCCTAATTTTTGAGCCAACAAATATTTAGCTTGTTCAATCTTTTTATATAACCCTAAAATATTTTTATTTAGTTTAATAGACCTTAAACTATTACTGAGTTCATACATCTCACCAAAAATATAATTATATGCATATGTTGTAAATTTAGTAACTCCATTATCTACAAAATTATTATATGCTTTTATTATTCCCATTACTCCTGCTTGATATAAATCTTCTCTTGGTACATCAAAAAACTTCGTTGAAATCTTATAAATTAGTTTCTCATGCAATTGTATAATTGTTTCTAAATCTGTCATTTTTATCACCTGTTACTTAGAATATAGAGGAATATATAAACCTTTTAAACAAGTTCGACAAACTTAGAATTTATAAGACTGTATAAATATAAAAATAATGTAAAATATTAAAAAAAGATTCCGAAGAATCTTTATATCTTAATTCATATCAATTGTATATGGATCACTAATAGTACCAGAACCACTAACAGTTACAGTAGAGACTAAATTAATTACAGGTCTTATACCATATTCAGTATTTACTTTAGTAGTTTGAAGTGCTCCTGTATTAGAAACAGTAAACACATAAGCATTATAGTAATAGTACTCTGCTGGAGTTAAAGTAAAGAAATTCTCTCCATTATATAAATAATAATTTTGATTATTAGTTCCAAAATATCCACCAGCTAATGCTACTTCATCTGCTGATATTAAACCAATTTTCTGATTAAACTTACCACCAAAATCAGCATTTGTTTCCTTACAAATAATTGATGGACCTTGACCATTAATTAATCTATCGTAAGCACTAAAATAAGTATGATAATTAGTTGTTGTATAACTAGAATCATTACAATAAGTACCATTAGTTACATACTTATCTAAATCTCTATTAACAATTACTTCATTATACCAATTATTTAAATAATTACTAATATCGTTATTAACCATTTCATCATTATACAAATAATTTAAACCAGTATAATCCATATAATTTACTTGTGTACTATACTTTTGATAAGCAGACGATTTATCAAGTATTAGTCTAACAGTTCCGTCTGAATTAACTCTGACAATTCTCCACATATTATCAGCAAACTTAACATAATTATTGTTAACTACACCACGATAATAATATGTCTTTCCTTCGTCAGTATTAGCTGTATACATACCTTCATCTTGGAAAGAAGCTTGTGTTAAATTTGGACTTCCTTTTTTTTCTATTGCACTTGTATTGGTAATTAAGTAATCTGCGAAAGATGCTTTTGCTGAAGACTCTGTATCAATAAGTTCAAATCTTGCTTTCAAAAATAAATCTTTATCTAAATTAGGTGCTTTCTTTTCATCAAACCACAGTTTTATATTTGTTCTTACTGTTTCATTTGGTTCTACCAAAACAAGTCCAATTATCTTACTTTGAATAACATCTTCTTCTGTTGATTTTGCATTACTTAAATTCTTATATAAAGATACTTCTTTCTCTATATTTCCTGCTGCTTGTATAGTCAAAGCATTCACGTCGACAGTTGAATCATTTAATATATTCAATCTTACTTGTAATTCTTTTTTATCTTCACAAATATTAGTAATAGTAAGTGTATTAGGAGCTGTTTCTAATCCTTCTTCATTTACAACTGGATTAATATTTCTCATTTCAATAATATCACTTCCAGAAAAATACACTTTAAAACAATTCAAAGTTGTTGATACTTTTTCTGTACTATCATTAGTAGCAAGCCATACTCCATATCCAGTCCCAGCTGCTAAAACAAATAGAAACATAATACTGATTACTACTAAACATAAAATATACTTTTTTTTCATCCTTTATCACGCTCTATTCTATAATTATCTAATATAAATATATAATATTTAAAGTTTATAGTCAATGCAATAATACTCTCAAAAGATTAAAAATTTTAACTATACAAAAAGAAAGACATTTTATTATCTTTCTTAAAAATTATAATATTAACTTTGAGGATTTATACCTAAGATTTGCACATCTTTAATAATATATTTAACTGTATTAGTAATAAATTCTTCTATATCACTTACATCAAACATAAATGTCTTTTCTTGTCTACTATCTTTTATTATTAAGCCCATTTTATCGATTAAAACATCTAATCTATCAACTGGTATTTCTGTTATAACACTATCTATACCTTCAAAATCATTATAAAAAATATCTAAAGGCAACATATATTTATCAATTAAATCTATATTAATATTAGTATAATCATTATAAATAACATCTTTTATAGCAGTATATGTTACTTTCTTTTTATTTTCATCATTAGTATATCTTTCTATATATTTATAGATATAATCTCTAAACCAATACTTATCAGTTAATAAATGAATAAAATATCCCATTTCAAATGGTTTATTTAATTCTCCTCTATATTTAGCTAAAAACCTATCAATATTAGGAATATCATCTTCATTAGTATGATCTAAAAAGTGTGATATCTCTTTAGTTTGACCAATTTGTTTCGCAATATCTGGAGCTATAGAACCTATTAACATTTGACTTTCATCCATATGTAAATACTTATTTACTTCATGTGCAACACATAAATGTATAATTGCTGATGCCATAAATATCCCACCTATCATAATAAATTATATCATTAAATTATTATTCCTAACATTTCTTTTTTAAATACTTTACAATTTCTTTTTCAGAAGGAATAAGTCCTCTACTTACTAATTTATCATTTATATATAAAATAGGAAGATTTACTTGTTCATAATCTTCTATCAAATTTATAACTATTTTATCTTCTACTTCATTTGCAATCTTCAAGACTCTTTTTCTTAACTTAATTCCATTAATTGTATTCGATCCAATTATCTCTATTTTCATTTCATCTTCCTTTCATATAAAAATAATACTTTTCTTATATGAAGATATTATGAAATTTAAATGAAAAATCGAAAGAAAAAAGAGCTTTAAAAGCTCTTCCGAATTAAATTCTTTTAATAACTACTTTTTTTCTTTTAATCGCAAATAGATAGAATAATATTAAGGCAAATACAATAGTTAAACTTATTAGAAGTATTTTGATGTATTCATTAGTACTACTTCCAGTATCAGGATTTATTGGTATAACTAGGTCGTTATATTCTGCAACAAATTCCCAATCTACATAAGAATATTCATCATTCTCTGTTACATCGTATTTTTCAATTAACTTTGTATTTACGACTATCTCGCCATTCATTTTTGATTTGTATTCACCTATATAAATAGTATTCGTCAAATCTAAATTATCATGGCTGTAATCTAATCCATCCGCAAATCCACTATATAGAAGTTCACCATTCATTGTTATTTCCATCTTTATATTCTTTAGCAAATCTTTGGCAAGTTCACTTTGTTCTCTATTCTTAACTCTCATGTATAATTTGTA
>OOIH01000714.1_pt1 | contig 55780 bp, 106 predicted proteins | sample 1691801 | NCBI WGS metagenome assembly OOIH01 (sample SAMEA1061690, study PRJEB22710) | metagenome
ACTGCCCGTCGATAGCGTAGGGCTTTTGTCAGTAATCTCTTGCGCATTGTACGGGTTAAACATTTCGGGAACGTAGCCGTATTTATCAACTAACTTCGGCAAAGATTTTTGTACGGTTTTACATTCTCCGATTGCCACAGGTTCAGCTACCATATTGTGTTTATGTTTTGTAAGCGTATCTTCCGGTATTACACCGTTGCACCTTGTTGTCAACGCATAAGACTTTTCGTTGCCGGTTAAATCGTAACCACTCTCCAATATGTCTTTAAGTAGTATTCCTCTGTCTTTTGGTAGCCCCACTTCTCCACAGTTATGGGCGTAAAATCTCTCGCGGTTCTGCGCGCTCACAAGCGCGGAGTTTATCTCGATATACCGCACGTCGCTGTACGGAGTTAAAAACGTGCCGTCCCATACGCCGAATTGTTTCTTTATCTCCTATTTGATAGGTTGCGCCGCCGATACGTTATTCTCATAAAGAAAGTAGTCGGGCTTGAACTTCTCTTTTGCTATGAGATAGTTCTTGAAAAGTTCCCAGCCGATACCGCTATTCGGTTGCGTTTCGCGGTTGTTCTTCTGCGCTATTGAAAAGTGCGTGCAAGGCGACCCGCCAAGTAAAATTCGTATCATTTTTCTCCTTACAAGTCATCAAACTCGTTATCGTCGTTTTCTTCGGCTACGCTTTCCGCAGTTCTTTGTTGGCTTCCGTCTGCCTTTGAGATAATCCGTAAGTCCATAAGGCTACAAAATAGCGTGTTGCGCGTCTTGCCGTTCTCTCTGATATACGCCTTTTTAGCCAACGAGCCGTAAAGCCACAGGCGGTCGCCGTAATCAAGCGTTTGGACTATCTTTGCAAGTTCGTCGTCTTTATCAACAGTACACCAACACCGTTGCTGTTTACGCATTTCGTAGCCGTCTTTGCGTGTTATCTTACGACTTGCGCCTACTACTCGGAATTTCAGCGTCTTCAGTCCGTATTCAGGCAATTCTACTTCGCTTACGATATTGCCGTAACGGTCTGCTATGACCTTTGCAACGCCGAATAGTGCTGTTCCATATCTGCCCGATACTTTGGTTAGTAAAAGATTTTGACTCATAGTGTTAGTCCTCTAAATATCGCAGTCGTCAAACGGGTCTTTGGGTTTGCTCTGCTTTGTATTTGTTTCTATTTGCGGTTGCGGTATTACCATTTCCACAACGATTTGTAATTCAGTCTTGCCTTGATAAGTATTCTCTCGCAGTGTTCCTGCGACAAGATATTTCCTACGGCTTTTATCTTGCGATAATTCATTTATGTATTCCGCTAAATTTGCATAAGCAACGCACGGTTGAAAGTCGTTTACCCAATTATCGAACTCGTCTTGGTGCGTTCCGACTATAACGGAAAAGGTCGTAAACGATTTACCCGACTGCGTTTGTCTTTGCTTTATGTTGCAAAGCATACCAACCGCTATGGCTGAATTGTTGTCTTTGTCAATGAGTAGCATTAGTTAATCTTCTTTCAAACGTTGTTAAAAGGCTTTTAGCGACGCCACCGATGTCGTTTAGACTTGTAGGCTCATAGGCGTATTCAAACGATTTTAAGCAAGAGATAATCTCCTTGATGTGATTGTCGCCAAACTTTGAAAAATCGCCCTCGTAGTCTGCATTTAACTGTTCTTCCGAATAGCCGAATATATGTGTGCTGTCAGCCGTTTCTCCGTTCTCCCTTTTAAGTCCGTACATTCCATTGCCAATCAGAAGATTGCAAAAACACGCAACTTTTTCGTTATCGCTTGTTATAAAGCATTTGTCGCTTGGATTTATAATTTCGTATTTCATTCGTCTGCTCCGTAAAGTTCGGTTATGAGGTTGTCAAGTTCATTTTCAAACCATACATATGCTGAATTGTCGTCAATACTGCCCATTAAATGTTTATGTGATTTCAGTTTCTCTGCAAATTCTTTGACGGCTTGCTTGACGTTGCCGTAACCTTTGCCTTGTAAATTCTCTGATATACATTTAGAGCAAGATTTGTTTTGGCAACCTATGTCAATTCCGCATATACTGATATTTTCAGCTATGAATTTTGTCATTTCCAAAATTTCTTTCTCTTTATTCATAGTCCATCTCCACTCCATAGCGTTTTACAAGATACCAAACGTCATCCCATTGTATTTCTTTCCTTACTTTACAAAGCTCATAAATTATTTGCAAAATCTCTTTCGCCGTATCTTTGCGAACGATTGCCTTGTCTATCTCCGCATTTCTTTTCCAAATTTCCTCGTGATTATCGATATAGGCTTTATATCCTACAATGTTATCGTGCATATCCTCTTTCTCCGCTTTAAGACGGTTTATGTAGTCGAGCGCATTTTCTAGTATTATTGATAAGCATAGGGGTTCGCCCTCTAACGGACAGCCTTTGCAATCAAAATCGCTTAAATCTCCGCATTGAGTTAATGCCTTTTCAATTTCTTCATAAGTCATATTTAAGTTCCTCTATTATTGATTTTGCCGTAGAAAAATATGTTTCATCAATTTCAATACCTATGAAATTTCGGTTTGTATTTTTACACGCCATACCCGTTGACCCGCTACCCATACAGTTGTCAAGCACCGTTTCGCCCTCGTTGGTGTAGGTCTTGATAAGGTATTCAAGCAAGGCTATTGGCTTTTGGTTCGGATGCAGTTTACCTTTTTGACTTGCATTTGAAAACGAAATAATACTCTTTGGATATTTGGCAGTTGTTACTCTTTCTACAGTGACTTCCTTGCCATAAATGTCGCTTTTTGTTTGAATGTAATTTTTCGATATTCTATGTTTCTGTGGAATCATGATCGGATAATACTGCAACTTTCCATTCCCGAAAACCATAATGTTTTCTTGTTGCTGCATTGGCATGATTTTTGCATTTAAGTGTCCGGACGGCTTTACTTTATCCCATACCCAATCATATTTATACCACTTCAAATTTGACAGTCTCAATTTGCTAGAGAAAGGTTCAGATCCAAACAAGATAATCGCCCTGTTCGGTTTTATTATTCTTTCATACAGTTCCCATAGCTGGGAAAACGGTATTATTTTGTCCCACTTGCACTTTGTTTTACCATACGGCAAGTCACACAAAATCATATCAATAGACTTGTCGGGTATGGACTTCATGATTTCAAGACAGTCGCCTTTATATAGCTGAATTTCACTCATGTGTCTACTCCGTTTAACTAAGAACTATACTCATTTACCATTCCACACCTGCAACACTGCCATTTGTAACGCATGGGAATAAACAACAATCTATCGCTACATGTTAATCGTTTCCATAGAGTTATCTTCCTGCATTTCAAACAAAAGTGTGTATCAAATTTTTTCATACTCTCACTATCCTTTCAGTTCCGCAAGTCGGCGTTCGGCTTCGGGTTTGTCTTTAACAGTATAAAAATCTATTGCTCCAATATCGGGGGCGGTTGTGCGAATAAAATAGATATTATATCTTACATAATTTGCACCCTTAACTTCTCTTATACACGGCAACTCCACAATCTCGCCATTTGCTTCCGCTTCTTGCTTATTTCGGTAAGCTACCCAAGTTTTTCCGTATTCGGAATAAAGAAACTCTTCATCGTAAAGAACATGCTCGTCTAATTCTAGCATAAATCTTTCTTCGTTACCGTAACTGTAATCTTTTCTAAAGTAACACTTAATGTTTCCTTTAACGATCCACACCCAATCGCCTACTTCCAATGCTTTTAACTCGTCTATCGTTAATGGTTTCATTTTTCCGTCTCCTTTTTCTAAAAAAACATACAATACTTCGGTTTTGGCAAATAATCGGATGTTTCACCAAGTAATTGAGCTTTATAACAATAGACATAAGTTACCAATCCAGTTGTATCTATTCTTTTCATATTTTTGCATTTTTTACACTTAGATCGCATGTTTGAAAAATATACTCCTCGATTACCATATCAAAATTTTTCATTGTCATAGGATAATCTCAATTCCAATAAAGCATGGATTGCATCCGAAATATTAAATACATATCCATCATTTATCCTTTTCGTATTCTCTTCTTGCAACACATCTTTACAATGCAAACAAAAGGAAGTTATACTATCGAATCCGGCGGCATAAAGAGCCTGTGCTATTATTTCTTCTGTTTGCGGGGCTAATCTAATAACTTCTCCGTTCAGCCCTTTATAAAGACGCAATGCTTTCTTAATTCTGTTTATTCTTTCATTCACTTGCGTGTCCTCCGGTTTATTCCCAATCATCTCCATATTCTGCTTGTATGTGGTCGCACAGATCATCATGACACATTGCAACTACTTCATCTAAAATTTCTAGTTCGCTTATTAGATTTTTGATGCACTTAATTATCTCAAACGACAATTCAATTTCCTTTTTCTCGTAATTTTTTATATTTTTCTTGAAAAAGTAATTATACATAAAGCCGGCTACCAAACTACAAACTTCGTCGTCATGTACTTCTATTTCTTCTTCATATCCAATATCGCCGTCATATTCACCTTGTGCGTCGTGCTGTTCTCCTGTTTTATGAAAGATCGTAAATGTCATTTCTCTCCGCCTTTATGCTTTTCCAAGCACTCTTTCGAGCATAGAGCAACGCCGTATTTTGCTAAGGATTTTTCATATAAATCATTATCTATCGCTTTTCCGCATACGACGCACTTTTTACTTGAAAGTTTTCTGTTTGGATTCTCACCGCGATTAGTTGTATCGCTGTCTTTTGTGTCATCTATCGCGAACAAACCGTTAAGCGCGTACTTTCGTGCATACGAACTGCTTGCTCCCGTAACTTGCGAGCCGTCCATTCCTTTCTTTTCGGCTTCTTCCCTTGCACGAGCAGTAACCGTAACTTTTTCTGAACTTTCCGTATCATACAGCGTTGCCGTAGCTTTTACGTAATAACGATCGCCAACATTTTCTATTTCGTCACTTACAATAACTACTGAATTATGTTTTTGACACAACGGCTTTACTGCTTCCAAAATATCTTCGCAGTTTCGGTAATTGTATTTTCCGAAACTATTGAATTGGCTTTTCGGAGCTTTTAATTCTACTTGTATGGCAAGTAATTTTTCTAAAATATTCATCGTAATATCCTCTCACTTTATTTGAATATTTTTCTTACTTTCTATGTGCGCTCCCGGAACAACTTGTCCAGCTTTGATAGACGCTTTAATCTTCGTCTTATCCGGAGTGATCGTTGTCTTGGCTATTAAAAATTCGTCCGGAATTAAACTCTCATCGTCAATTACAGTTTCTTCCGACTGTCTGAATGATATATTCGCGTACAAGCCCTTAATGCTGTCTATTCCTGTCTTTTGACACGATTCCGACAAATACTGCTTAATACGGTTCTTTTCGTTTCCTATGCGCTTTTTAATGGCTGTAAGACGCTTTATCTCATTATCAATCTGTTCTTCATCATTTTCCAACATTCGGCATACCGTAGCTACCGATGTCGCCTTTTCCTCAAAAGTTCCTTTTGCTACTGTTAAAGCATTCATAATCTGTACGTCCACAACTCCGTCCTCGTCAATCGAGTTATAAAGCTGCTCATAAAGCGACTTATATTCTTCGGATAATACATATAAACTGTTATTCGCCATCGCTTTCATTATCCTCGCATTTTTCATGTTCTCTCGGATCGGCTTCTATACAAGAACAGCCACTCCATTGGCTTTCCTTGTTCAAACAAATGGACATCCATGTGTTTCCTACTCTGTACCACTTGCAATACTTGCATTCTTTATTCATTTTTCGTTCACCGCCATCTCTGCAATGTTAATTAACTTCGCCAGTGCGTCCGGCTCGTAATAAATTTCCATTCGAGATAAACCTTTCTCGCAGTTTTCTTCTATCAGTTTATCTCGTAGCCGAATGCACACTTCAATAGCTTTTTCTTTCGTAAAATTATTCAACGCCATTTTTTTTCTTTCTCCTTAAATCGTAGTTACGCAAATCATATCAATTTTTCCTGCGTTTATGTATTGCTTTTGGCCGGTTATTTTATCTATTCCTTTACTTACTCGTTCACACAAACTAATCAAGTCATCCCGGTCGGCTTCCATTCCGTTTATCTCAATTTTAGTTGCAGAAAATAAAAGCCCAATAAAATCTTTCATTTCTTTTTTGCTCTCAAACATTTCTAACTTTATGCCTCCTCAATTTTTCGCACCAACCTTTTTTGCATTTTGGCTCTTCGCATTGCAAACATATTTCTCGTTGTCTTTTTTGCTCTTTTGATTCTTCATGCTTTCGCTCATGAGATTGAATTGGAAGTACTCGAACGCCGTGCTGCTTAAATCTGTTTGGTTTCGTTGCCATCGCTATATCACCTTATTTCTTTTTTATTTTCCATACTTGTTTTTCGTCGTCATATTCAAATTCAAACCCGAAATACTTTTCCAAGAGATGCCTACGTTGTAACTCTGTTAAAGAAATTCTGTTTTGTTTTAAGTACTTTCCAAAAAAACTCGGATTGGTTTTATTAGTTTTTCTGTTCTCGGCATTGCATTCAGCGCAGTACATTGTATAGATGTACTCTCCTAACCTTTCTTTTTCTTCCGTTATCCATCTTTCTCTTGCTATTCGTATACTGTTTTCCGCTCTTATTAAATCGTAAAATTCTTTTTCTGCGCACATACTTTACCCCTAAAACGGTAATTCTTCTTTATCCGGCACCGGCACTAAATCAAGTAGTGTTTTTTGTTTTTGTTCCGACTTAACATATAGCTTGTCCGCTTCGGTTTTAGATACTTTTTCTGCCTGCCGATAGGTCTTGGTTTCCTTATCATATACAATTCCGATTATCCCGTTACCATTTCCTTTCGCCTTTACCGTGTCAATAAACCCGTCGCACTTATCGTAATCAAAACCATTTTTTGCTAAGTCTTGTTTTATGTATTCCAAATCTTTTTCTTGATCTTTTGTCGGGTAAAGCGTGTCTTTTCGATAAAGTACCCACACCCTATATGCTTTGTTCGTTATGTTTGACGAACCAAATGCGTCCTTTATGGAAAGCCGTAAACACCTTGTCTTGTGTATGTGCATTACCAATATACCAAAAAGCTTTCGTTGCACAAACACATTGCGAAGTTTTGTACCAATATCCGTTTGTTCCTGCCATTGGTTATTTGCCTTATTTTCGATTTCCATAAGATTGTCCAATATCCAAAACCGAACTCCGTAATTTTTGTGCGCATAGATTATCGTGTTTATTATCGTGTCAATGTCACGCTCGTCGCGGCGCACATCGTACATAAACAAGTTTCCGTCATATATTCCTCTTATACGATTTTCGGCTTCTTGGTTTACGTACCAATCGACTATATTCGTTTTGTTTCCGTTAGTATCTATAAACGGAACTGCCACAAACTCGCCTTTCCGCCCGTTCTGTTGCATAACAAGGTTTTTATAACCACGAAGCGAATGCTCTCCAGCAAATACTCCGACTTTGTAATGTTGCTTGATTGCGCTCTGAATAAGCATACTAGTAAAAATAGATTTACCTACGTTTGTATCTCCAAGAACTTCCGTCAGTCCCGTTTCTATCCCTTTGTTAAAATAATCAAGGTCTTGAAATCCAGTTAAGATACGTTCTACGCTTTCACGTTCGTATGGTATATCCTCAAACCTAACGAGATATTTGTTTCCGTCTGTCAAAATCGGTTCTCCTGTTATGCCTTTGTGTCTTCCAATCTACGATTCGGCAATTTGTAGGTTCATAGTCGCCATAAGGGTTTATTCTATCAACGGTGTGTGTGGAATAACTTGCTTCGGATTTGTAACCATTCTCATAAGCCCATTTTCTAAAAGCACAATAATCGCCTTTCCATTCCTCACAAACTTTTACACCTAACGATCCATACCATTTGTAGTGTTTGTCATTTTGAGAATAACATCTTTTTTTCATGGCTTTCCAAACGAGATACAATTTTTCCTTTGAATATCCGTGTATTCGCGTATGGTTGCCTGTAATTTCTTTTCGCAAGCATCCGCATGATTTTGTTATCCCACTTACAAGATTTCCGTGTGGCACAAGCACTTCCTCTCCGCAGTCGCAAATACATTTGTAATATGCCGAATGATTTTTATACTTTGGTATTCTCTCTATCGGTGTAAGCCTTCCGAACTTTCCCTCTTTCGTCAAATCTCTTATCATTGTTTTTCTCCCTTTCCGTAGCCTTTCGGTCTGTCAGCCACGTTTGCATTTAGCCAAGACGAAAAATGCGGTATAAATTCTGTCTTTCTCCCTTGCCCTTCGTTTTCTCTCTTCCAAGCCTCTATTTGACGCTCTAAAAGTTGATATATTTGCTGAGCCAAAGTATGAGCTTCTTCATGCTCTCTACCTTGTAGCTTCTTAACAAATGTATTCTTACCTTGTATCTTACTTACTTTACGAGGATATATACTGTATGTACTATTAAACCAAATATCTATATCTTCTATACTTACTAACTTAGTATTACTATCTTTTATACTATTATCGTTACTATTACTTTCTATAGTAACTTTATCTATAATAGTATTATTATTTATAGTATTAGTATTAGTATTAGGAGGGTATGGATACCCTATCGATACGGTATCATTTGTTTTTATTAAATCAACCCTTTCAAACAACAGTTTCCGTATCGTTTCGCTTTTAATGGAAATCATCTCTTTTCCTATCACCGAAAGCAACTTAGGGCTTGTTGTCCAGTTGAATTTATACCAATTCAGAATGAAAATCTCATTCGTATCTTTATCTACATAAATAGCTTTATGTATGTTCTCAAAGCGGTACAAAAGATTCACAATCGTATCTTTATGCAACCCCATATCTCTCGCAATCAATGCGGGACTGTTTTTCAACACACCGCAAATCTGATTATGCGGATTCGTGAGTAGGTATAACCAGAAATATCTATCTTCTGCAGTAAATGTTTCAATAATATCTTCGTTATTCCACAGTTCCGTATCAATCATTCTTTTTGGCATTTTCGCTTTCTCCTTGTAAAATTTGATTAAACTTATATAACGCCTTGATAGAGTTCTTTGACGGATTGTCTGCCTTGTAGACGGCTTTCAGGTGCAAGTCGAATAAATGCTTGATTTCACGCCTTGCATTCTCGTAACCTTGCTTTAAGCCGTCGTGGTAGCCTTTCGGTGATTTAGCTTCGCCGAGTGCGCGTTTGCCCTCGCCTTGACTGCCCGTTGTGTGATTGTAGAGTTGATAACCCATGCTTGCACGACTTTGTATGTATCGCTGTTCTTCTCTATCAAGTTCGCATTCAGGACAGTAAATAATTTCTACGTCCCACCCCGTCGGGTTTTTCTCATAGTCGTATAAACCGTGTTTTTTTAACGACAAATCAATATGTTGATAACCGTTTAGGTGTTGCGCAAGGCGTGTGAGCAAATGTTTTGCCTGCCCCACATAAGCGTAAAGTATGTTATTCTCTTTCCGCACAAAAATATATATCCCGCTATTCTCTCCTGCAAAAGGGCAAAGCTCCAATATCCGATCTTTATTCTTTTCCTCGATCGCTTTCGCGCGTATGTAGTTCTTTTGCTTGTCGGTCATTCGCTTACCGACTTATTAAATATTTCAACAAGTTCTTTATGGGTATGTGCCGTCTTAATTACAAACGGGTTTATATCACCATAGAGATTGAATACTGCGTCCGTGATAATCTCATTGCCCGACATAGCGACTATGTGTGCTATATTGACAAATTCATGAGTTTTATTATCCGCACGCACTACTTCTATAAAACCTTTCATTCGATCAACTCCTCGACATAACACCAATTCTGCGGCGGACGGGTAATCGGTCTACCTGCTGTCCAACCATCGTAAAATATTAGGTTTCCGTTTTGTTCTTCGATAGCATGATACGGTATATCTGGCTTCCTAAACACTTCCAATTCTTTCGGCTTGTCGTAGATAACAAGGTCGGATATGTGCCAAAAATACATATCTTTGTTGTACTGCCCGCCCATGTATTTGAGTACTTCCTTTTCCGTCAAACACGCCATTTTAAGCAATTCTAAATAATCTTTTTGCGCATTCGACAGATAAATCGTATTAGCCGGGCGCGTATAAATCCTATCGCACACAAACTCGCCTATAACACGTCCCAAGAACTTCTCCACAAGCGGCTGATACTGCTTCGGTATGCGGTTAAACGACCGCCTATTCCGACTGCAATAAATATGTACGCGCTTATTCCATGTAGCGTCTCTCGGATAGTTTTTCCGCACCTCTATCGTCTTTTCCTGCGGTATATCCCAACCCATAAGGCGCGCGATTATAAGAAATACGTAGTAAGGCTGAATTGCTATCAAAACCGATTTATTCATTCGTCTTTCTCCTCTATAAACTTCGGTTGTGCACTGCCTTGCCTATATACGCAAATATATACGGGCAAATTTTTCTCATCTATAAACTTCTGTAATTTTTCCACATCTACAGACCCGTCCTCGACTATCAAAATCTTCCAATCTTTTTTATTTTTCATTTCTCGTACTCCTTTACAAGTTCGTAGATTTTAGCACGAACAATATCTCTAACGCTTTTATATTCATAACCCAAATCGACAACTTGCTGAAAGCCCAGCATTCTGTGGTTCAACTGCTCTGCAAACTCTTTAATAGCGCGGCGTTTTATATCCGGCAATGCAAACGCGGGGTACATCAGTTCTTCTATCGTTAATGGTTTACTCATAGTTGTAACCCTCTTAAAACGGCAAATCGTCATTATCAATGGGTTTCATATCCGATATTTGTTTCTTATTTCCTGTTTGAGCCGTTTCTTTAGGCACAGACGCGTTTTTATCATTCCCTCCGAGAAATTCTACGTTCTCTGCATTTACAAACGTTCTAGGGCGTTTATTTCCGCTCTTATCTTCATAATTGCTTGTTTGAATTGAACCGCATACCGCTACTTTGCTTCCTTTATGCAAATACTTACCACAGTTTTCTGCTTGTCCACGCCATGCAACAATGTTTATAAAATCCGTTTCCCGCTCTCCGTTCGAGTTGGCAAATTGCCGATTAACTGCTATGTTAAACTTGCATACTGCAACACCAGACTTCGTTTCCGATAATTCTGGATCAGCGCATAAATTTCCTATAAGAACACATTTGTTCACCGTATATTTTCTCCTTTTTCTGCATCAAGAGAATATTCTGCAACAGAGCATTTTTCTCCGTAACGATTTTTTACCGTTTTCATTGTCTTTTTGATTTTTGCACCGCGCTTTTTTATTTCGCTAATGCGACTTGCCAAACGCATTACACCTAAGTCCGTCAGAGCTTCGTATTGCGTTATGCTACCGAAATCTTGTATATAGCGATATACACGGTCGCATTGTGTAGGACGAATGTTTGTTTCAATTGCCATAATCAGTCCTCCTCGCTTGTTAAAAAATCAAGCGATACGTTAAGGTATTTTGCAATTTTAATAGCGTTTTCAAAATTCGGCTTTTCCTTACCGCTTTCATACCGAGATATTGAAACCTGTTTAACCCCAACCGCTTTTGCAAGTTCAAGTTGTGTTACATCTTGCCTTCTTCTTTCGGCTCTCAATTTTGTCCCAAAAGCCATTTGTCCTTATGTACCTCCCGTTTTTATAAAATATACCCACAACCTATTGACAAGTGAAATCCATTGTGCTATAATGAAAATCACCACAAAATCATTCAAGCAAATTGGTACACTCGCCAATAGGCTTGGGGTTTGTTGTAGCTTTTTACATAGGCTACAAGTCTATTATATAGGAATATTTTCTTATTGTCAAGCATTTAAGAATATTTTCTTATATAAATTATAAAAAATATTCCGCCCTATTATTGAGCGGAATAAAAGGAGTTATTATGATTACAGAAACACAATACAATATTTTAATCAAGTGCAAAGACTCTTCACAAATTTTCAATAACGAGCCAAAAGCAGAACTTTCCTATTTGCTCAAAAACCAATACCTAATTCCTGAAATGGTTTGGATGGACAATGATGGGTATAACGGTTATCAAATAAGCAATAAAGGACTTTTGGCAATTCAAGAATATGAAGATAGAATTAACGGCATACAATCACAAACCCGAACACTACAAATTGCAGAAGAATCCAATAAAATAGCCAAAGAAGCAAATCAAATTGCAAGAGAAGCAAACGCAAAATCAAAAAAAGCTAACTCAATAAGCGTTTGGTCTATTGTAATATCTGCAATTCTAAGCATCGGGGCTGTTATCGCTTCCGTTTTAATCGCATTGTTCGTCAAATCGTAGTCTTAATCTGCGAGGTAATTTTTGGCGATATTCTTTTAGGTCGGATTTATACTTCTCCCAAAACTTTTCAAAAGCGTCTGTGTCCCAACCACCTTCAATTTTAGGGCACAAACCACTTTGGATTGCAGAAACGACCGCTATCCCCTTATGGGTTATCTCTAAATTGCCTTTTTTCACGCCTACACCTCACAAAATAAAGTAATTACATTATATAAGAAAATATTCTTATTGTCAACAATATTCTATAATAAAAGGAACAATCAATGACTACATTAGACAGAATTAAAATTTTATGCAAAGAAAGAAAAATGAATATTACTTCTTTGGAAAAAGAGTGCGGTTTTAGTCAAAACTCTATTGTTAAATGGGCTAAAACTTCCCCGTCGGTTGATAAAATAATTTGTGTTGCCCGTTATTTCAACGTATCGGCAGATTACTTGCTTTGCTTAACCGATGAGCCGAAACGACTTGAAAATAGATATATTGCCGAACACTCTACGACTGCCCTATCAACCGAACTTGCCCAATATGAAGAACTGTGGAAAGATAATAACTTCCGCGATACAGTTAAACTTTATGACGGAATAAGTTTTGAGTATCGCTCTATTCTTTTCGGTTGCATACTCGGTGTTCTTCAAACACTCAAAGTCGATACAAAGAAAATATTGGGGTATTAAACGATGACTCCGACCACCGAACGCATACTTGAACTTATGAAACAACGCGGTGATAGTGCTTATTCACTTGAAATGAAAGCCGGATTGCCAATTTCAACGGTTGCAGCTTGGAAAAAAGAGAAGTTTAAGCCGTCTGCCGACGCTGTTGTAAAAGTTGCTCAATATTACAACGTATCTACGGACTATTTGCTTTGTCTTACAGATAACCCTACATCTTCAAAATATGATAGCCAGCAAAACCCGTTTCTTTCGACTAATCTTGCCGAACTATCGCATGAACAAAGATTTGTCGAAATAGCAAAAATGTATAAAGCTCTACCGAATGATAAACGCGAACAAATTTATGGCGTTGTTCAAGGCGTTTTAATTGGAACGGGACTTGATGTAAATAAAATTTTAGGAAGATAATAAAGATGAAAGAACACAAATTAGATATAATTTTTATTTCTATTCTCAATATAGTTTTAACTATACTTTTTATATTATGTCTTAATAAAAGTCAAAATACACTACAGGAAGTAACAGATTTAACTGTAGACATATGGAAAAAAGTTGTTATGACGATTAGTTTTATTATAAGCGTAGCTGTATTAGATATAACAACCTTAGGTGTAATTATTTTATGCAAAAAAGGATTTGCTCTGGTAATCCTTATTAACGTTGTAGTGATTGCTCTTAGCATAGCTATATACTTTCGATTTTTTTTATAAATGCAACTCTAAGATTACAACAAAATCAAGCAAGAAGAATTTGACGCAAAGAAAAAAGAACTTTTATAGCAGTTATTATTCGACATAATTCCTAAATTTTGGTATACTTGTACCCCTATATTTTATTTTTGGAGGTATAAATACCAATGGAAAAACAGACCGTCAGATATTTTCTGAGACGAGCCGCAAAAGCTACGCAAGAATTGCAAGGTTGTTTGCTTACGCTATTCGGCTATTTTAATGACGACGACTTAAACACGGTTATGGAAAACGACTGTGTAAAGAAGCCTACTCCACCTTTAATAAATCGAGGCAATGGGTTCGGTAATCAAAAATCCTTATTGGAGGTGATCAAGGAAATGATTGTCGAACTTAAAATAAAGGGCTCGGTAAGAGAACGCGCCAACGGTCTTCTCGAACTGCGCACACAGGCTTTTGGCTCTATCTACGGGCGAAATCGTGAGGAGATAGAAACGAAGCTGACGAAAGCATTAAAGGAGGCAAAAAAGCAAACTAAACAGAAACAAAAAGAACATTTTAGTGTACCTACTAACTTCGACCAGTTCGCCCTATATTGGTTTGAGAATTTCCACAAACGGAAGGTAAAGGAAAATACCTACACGCACAATCGTTGGGTTTATAAAAAGCATATTCAACAAAATCTGATTGATTATCAGATTGCCAAAATACCAGCTGTTTTATTACAATCGATATTTGATAGTTATTCGGATCGCGGAAGAATACGCGAAGACATCCATTCTCTGCTTAACCAAATATTTTCTTCGGGAATTCAACACGGACTTTTGAAAGTTAATCCTTTGGCTATGTGTTTTGTTGATTCTCACGAACGAGAACATGGAAAAGCAATAACCAAAGATGAAGAGCGTATTCTTCTGGATACGTATAAAGGCACTCACTACCTACCATGTTTTGCTATGGTTCTTTATACTGGATTACGCCCCAATGAATACCCAACAGTGGAAATCGAAGAAAACTTTATAAAAGCTGTCAATAGTAAGCGTAAAGGGAAAAATAAAAAGGTCGTATACAAGCGAATACCTATTTCGCCAATGTTACGACCTTTTATTAAAGATTTTACCAAAATGCTTTCGCCGCAAATTATGGACGATAAATTGAAAGAAGCTTTACCCAATCACAAACTATACGATATGCGAACGACTTTTCAAACTCGATGTACTGAATGCGGAATTACGGATGTTGCAATCGGGTTATTTATGGGCAATTCTATAGGCGGAACATTGAAACAAGCATATACGGACATTTCTGATGAATTCCTTCTAAAAGAGGGAGAAAAGCTAAATTATTGATTTCATACCCAACTTATACCCAAAAAGATCAATAATTTATGGAAATGTCACCACAATATATGGTGATTTTTTTATAAATAAATACTATATATTGTGTCCACAGCCCGAAATGCGCCATTTTTGCTGGTTCGATTCCCCATGGTGGTGCCAAAAAACGGGTATAATTATACAATATTATGCCCGTTTTTCTATTATTTTATGCAACTTTAATGTATAATATTTATATTAAAAGTTACCGTACCCATTGCATACCCCATTGTATTTCTATAAATAAAACCTTAATTGAAATTTATTTATTATATTTTTCTCCCATAATATCGTCTATTACGTCTTCAAACGATATTAGTTTGTTGTTCCCTGCCCCGCCCTGAAATGTTCTATCCCATGCGCCACACGGCCTATGTGTTCTTTCAACTAAATCATAGACCGATTCATCTTTATATTTGTCTATCGTCTTATCTATAAAATTGCGAGTATCCTCATCGATTTTTGGCTCATAACAGCGAGATCCCATACCGACAATCGGTGCGGCTCCATACATATAGTAGTCGAAATACACTCCTACTTGTACGGGACAGCACTTCCATGCAGAAAATTTTTCACTAAACAAATATTTACTCTTTTCGATATAATAATCAATCCATAAAAAATATAAAAACAGGTTAAGTTTAAGATTGCTTACTGTCCATCCTTTTTGCGTTGCGTAAAAAATAACATATTTTGCAACATCATCAACTTTCATAATAATTATCCAATTCTCTTTTTGGAATGTCTATTTTTCTCGCAATTTCTAACCCTAGGTTTTTAGCTTCTTTTTGCATTAAGGAATAATCTTCTTTAGATAATTCAGCTTTCGCTTGATAGTATGCTCTCGCGCAAGGATAATCTTTAGTTTTATCACATTCTCTGCAATACTCGTATGTACCACAAGTGTCTATTCCGGTTTCTTCACTATCTAACCATTTTACAATATCAAGATATTCTTGCTTTTTACAGAGTTGTTTTTTTGTAACCATAATAATCCCTTATTAAAATTTTTGCCCACTTTTTTTAATAAGCGTACTCCTTATTAAAATTTTCGGGCAATTTTTTTAATAAGGAAATTTTTAATGGGGTATCGGGCGGAATCGAACCGCCATACCACGAACTCAATCACGGAATCGCAAACCTGCCGAAACCATAAATGAATAATATGCGCTGTTCATCAAACTCCATTACCACTGCTGCTTTAAGTCGTGTTATATCAATCCACGCTCAATATCTCCACTTCCTTTGTTTGTTCATTCTCATGGCTTCGTGGCACGCATATTCTTCTTATCTGACGGTTGTTGTGTCGAGGTACAGCCGTTAAAACCCGTCACGCCGCTTCAAAAGTTTGGCGATCTCATTCAGTGTGACGGTTTTGTTATGCGCGTCCGCAAGCTGGAAACCGTCAAACCCGTTCCGAAGCCCCGCAAGCATTTCGAAATCAGTCTGGTAAAGATGTGCAACCGCTTACTTCCATCCTAACTTGGTACCGTACCTTTTATTGATACTGCCGTATGCTCCAAGGACTGATGCTGTCTCTACACATCTTTTGGAGCTGAATATAGGAATTGAACCTATAACCTACTCATTACAAGTGAGTTGCTCTGCCTAATTGAGCTAATTCAGCGCAATGGTAGGCTTGACGAACCCACCTCAAGTTCCTTATAACATCGAATTTTGCCGATTCTTCGGTTTCGGTAGTTTATTCTACCGCCGCCAATAACCACCCATGGCAACGTTTTACCATGAACTTTGACGGATGGACATTGAAAAAATTTACTCGCGCATATAAGGCTACGTTTTCAAAATTTTCAAAGTTGTATATTTGAAAACCCTCCGCACGACTTCCGAGTGCCTTTTTGCCGTTTCTCTGGTATCTCCGTACCCTCATGTTCCCGGACGGCGTTTTCAACAAATATAGTTCTCGCCGTTTCCTTATCCCGTCACGAGAACTGTTCGACGCTTTTCCCGCTTCGGCTACGGATAAGGCATAGTCGCGCAGTAAGCGAATAGCAAAATAGATTATGTCCGTAACCTAAGTTTGCTTATGTTCATATATTACATTAAAATATCATAATTGTCAAGCGTTTATATGGGAAATGTCAATTACGCGTATCTTCTACCTTTCAATACCGAAACCTTTGCGCCGCGCTGTTTGTTGATAATAAACCGTAACGAGTAGTTGGCAAGACTATCGGGCGCGTCATCGTGCTTTACTTTAACATCATAACTATATCCCGTTAGGTCGCGCATAAACAATCCCATTGGCGATTTTTGTGTATAACATTCACTCTTGGGGTAATGGACTTTCTTTATGGAAGTTTCACAATCCGTTATCTTATCGCCTTTCTTTTTATAAGAGAAAAACGAACTAACAGCGCAATAAGTTATACCGCGTTCCGCAAGAAGTTTTTTAATAAGCACGTCAAAAGTCGTATCGGTATTATTCTCTATATCAAGTTGCACAATATGGTGTTTCTCAATCATTGCCACAACTTTTTCAGGAAGTCTATCGGGCGGGCATCGCTCGTAAATACAGTCTTGCAAAAACAATTCGCCGTCAATTTCGTTAATTATCGGCATAGAATTAAAGTCAAACCCTTTTCTCGCAGGGTCAAGCGAAGCGCGACAAACCTCTTGGCTTCTATCGGGATAATGCGGTATGCCTTCTTTGCCGTATTGATTAGGAAGATTGTCGTAATCAAACGGTGCACCTTCGGGCGGTTGCGGTTGTTGTTGCACCATAGCCGCAAAGTTTCTCGGATTTTTAGCTTGTTCTAAAAGAAATTGTTCCGTAGGAAATCTTTTTTCAAAGGTGCTTTTTCCGTTCTCATCAAGCCCATAAATAACGCAAAATACCGATATGCCATTTGGAACAATTTCATTGGACTTGCCTACCGAAGTAAACTTAAATTTTGTAGGTTTTGCATTATCAATACCAAATATTCCTTTCAAATAAGATAAAATATCTTGTTGATGATAGGTCGTTCCGCTTGCAATTATAAAAAAATTGTTTAGGTCATATTTTCTCTTAAACCAACGCGAAGTGTATAAATACTTGTCAAATTCGTGTTTTTCTACTTTTTCTGCGTCCGTAGCGAGCGTTATATCGTCCAAAAACAAATATTTAGCACGGATACCGTCCTTATCGTCGCCTTTCGCACAAACACGCAAATTGACGGATTTAATACTGCCCGATATTTTCATTACGCCGTCCGTTGTTTTTAGCATATCAAACATATTGTTTGGATTACAGTCAAACTTGGCATAGTACGGAAAAATTTTTGCATACTGCGGAGAAACCATAATATGCGTAACCATATCAATAGTTTGAATAATATTAGCCTTGCTGCCAAAATATTTTAACACATCATTGTTTATGTCGATTCCGAAAAGCCAAGTCATAAAGATACTGTCGGTTGCAGACTTGCCCGCGCCGGCAAAACATTGTTTCTCTATAAACCGCACGTCTTTTTTCAACGCCATAGAGTTTGCAAAATAATAAAACCCTTTGAATAAATGCAAAGCAGGGGTAAATATATCACTTGCGTAAACGTTCTTATCTATATACAGCACAAAAGTTTCAAAATGCCTGAACGCCGCAAGTGCGGTATAATCATCTTCAAGTTGATAAAACGCCGTCAACGTCTTTTCTAACTTGTTATACGGAACAGTGCGGACTTTTGGCGATTTGCTTTTATATTGCGTTTCAAGTTCTTCCTTTTGCTTTCTCACGAGCGGAAGAACAACCGTCATAATATCGCGTATATACGAGCGTATAATTTCTTCCTTATCGGGAATATTCGACGGCACAAGAAATTCGTGTATCTCGTTTCGATAAGCCGTAGCAAGGTCAGTCAAAATTGGAATAGAAAAATCGGCGTTATTTATGAGTTCAACGGTTTCGTATTTCACGCAACCGCACTCACACATACCCTTTAAGTCATAGGTTTTAACGCCGTTTACTATTTTCGTTTTCCACTCTCTACCACATTTAGGACAAACGCAATAAGACTTGTCCGAAAATCGCTTTACGAGTTCAAAACGCTCTATTATTGACTGTTTAAGACTTTCCATTTACCCTATATCTTTTCTCCGTATGCTTGTTCAAGATATTGTTTGTATGACTTTAACTTCTCTTCCGCATCGTCAAAGCCCATAAATTCCAATACGGTCTTGTTTAATTCATAATCACACTGCAAACACAATGGACGATAGATATTATTATCGCTACAAATTTCCCATTGTGTTCTTGCAGGTTTACCACAGCGAAAACATTTTAGTCGGCGTATGCCCTTTTCTGTGTAAGGTGTTTTGCGCGCGTTCATTTTGCTTTTCCGTTACCGTCCTTTCCCTTGTCTTTTCTCTTTTTACCCGACCGCTCTATCATTCCGTACCCTATCGGCAATAGAAACACGCCGAGAAAGCCAACCAAACTCCAATGGATTACGATATAACCGCTATACCACTTACCGAACTCGGCATAGTTTAGATACACTTGATAGGCCATCGAAAATACGACAGCAATTACACCTATTAAGTTGATAAGTTTACAGAGAGTTTTCATTTGTTGTTTTGCCTTTATCTCCCGAAATAAACAAGGAATTTAGCAACTGCCAAATTTGTCTTTTCGAGTTTGAGCGACTTTATCTCGTTTGTATTGTTTTGGTATGTATCTATGAGTGTCTGTACCAACTCATTACTTTTAAGATTGGGGTATGCACTAAACAGCCCTATTGCAGTTGTAACATTTAGTTTTTCGTACACATTTTCCTCGTGTTTGAGATAATTCTCAACCGCCGAACAAATTTGCGTTTCTACTTGCGCATTACTTTCTTGTACAATTTCAATTCTTGTATCGTAGGTGTGTTCCGTCGCAATTTTAGGGATTAGGCACATTGTAGCAACAAATAATCCCAAGCCCACTAAAATGCAAGGAATACCAAAAGTTCCTCTTACCCACCAAACGCCGTCATCGCTGTCGTGCCTGTTATCATAAAGATTGCAAATTAATAATCCAATCCCTATTGCCAAAAACAAAACTATTAAAACGATAAACATTTTTATGCCTCACAAAAAAATAAAGAGTGCAACCGCGATAATTGCACTCTCATTATATATTAAATCACATTAAAAGTCAATGGATTTATCATATATTCATTATGGAATTTTGATATTTCTCATATATTGCAGTCTTATTATTCTTTTACTCCCTCAACCAAATTCGCCTTGATTAAGTCGTCCACTAAACTGCCATAATAACCGTATTCGACATAATCATAGTCGTCATCGCTTATCCAATATATCGTTCTTGTTTCTTTTGATACGCAGACTTTTTGCCAATCCATATCTTTTTCATAAGCGTGCGATTCATCACGATAACCGAATTTTTCTAATTCTTTTAAGTCGATTTCATCTTTTATTTTTAACATTGTTTTGTTCTCATTATATGGATTATACCATATATACTATGATATTTCCCTTTAATTTAGATTTTAACGGCTTTTGAGTTTCGGTCGTAGATTTTCTCACGGAAAGTCTTTTCGTGGCTCACAGAGCCGTTTAAGAGCGTTTAACGGGTAATTAAGGAGTATCGTCTAACTGTACGCCATATTTTTTTGCTAAACGGAGAATAAAATCGGGTTCAACACAATCGTGTAGAGAACAACCACATTCAGCAAGTAGCTTTTTGATAATCCCTTTTACTGTTTGTTTCTCTTTATTTTCTAATTGTTCTGTTAGTTCCAAAATGCGCCTTGTGTTTTCTTCATTGCATATTTTCTGTCTGCGTTGCCATTCAACCATTTCGTCCATTTTGCGGTAACCTGCTTTAATTGCGCTTTCTATGATTTTTGCCTCTTTGCAAAAGCAATCGCACTCCACGTCTCTATCGCAACAGCCTATACCGCCCTCATATTCAGTGGTTTCTATTGCGTGCGGACAAAGGTCAAGAATAGCATTCCGCATTTGTTCTCTATCGGTCATTTTAATTACTCCCTATAATCGTCGTAAATTTCTATTTCGGGCGTTTCTCTATCCCACATATTTGTTTGGATTACCAACTCCCCATACTTGCGATACAAAGCGATTAAATCTTCAAGCGAGTTTATTTCTATCGCCCAACATTTCTCTGTTTCTCCATTCTTTATAACGTTGTTTTTAACTTCATAAGGTGTTGCTTCGTCGCAAGGTTTATCGTTGCCCCAAATGCCTGTCCTTTTAATTGTGAATTTCATTGTCCATTTACCTCACCTTGCCATTATAGCAAACTATATGGAATTTGTCAACTATATTATGGAATTTATCAATGTCGGTTTTGAGATTGTCAACATACTGATAATGTTTGTGAGTAAAGATGTTAATTTGAGAGTTGGGGGGGGAATTAGTTGGCTTTGCTTGTGTTGCCTGTTCCGTCGCCCGTTTGCATTAAGCAAGCAAGACATTTTATACAAGGCTTATTACAACAACCATTGCTATCGTCCTCAACCAACCTACTATTGAAAAAACTACAATACGGAAAAGAAACAACGTCAGTTATTTCGTCATTCCAACTACAAATTCTCGGTTCATGCTTTGTGGATAGATTTTCGCAATCATTGCAATACTTTCCTTTGGGCGCACGAGAGTTTTTCTGAATATCAACAAAATCATCAGAAGCCCGTAATGCTCTAATTTTTTGTTCTTGAAGTTCGGCAGGATAAGGCGCAAGCTGTTCAAAGATTGATTTTTTGTTTCCCATAAAAATACCTCGTTTCGTTTTAATTTATTATACCACAGACAAGAAAAAAAGTATAGTGATTTATAGGCTCATTGCAATTGTGAACAATAGCTGAATGAGATTACTAAAAACTATTTCGCTGCGCATAGTTCCAATCATACACTTTTGGACAAGTTCCTATTTGACAGTATGCCTTCCACATCAATTCGGAAACCTTATCAAGCGGTACTCCACCCGTGCAAGCCCCGAACGCAGGAATAACTATTGACTTAACATTGTTGTGTAACGCCGTGATTATTGTTGACCGCATACAATGATAAATAATTCTATAATCCACAATCCTACTTGGCACTTGCATTGTAGGTGTATGAATAAGTTTAATTCCATCGATCGGCGTGTCAACGATTATGCTTGTCCCAACGGGTTGTTCGTAATACAATTTTTTCGTTATGTATTTTTGGACACTCTTTTGTAAGCCATCGCCAAAATATCTTGTTATTGCACCGTCATATCCGCCGTCCATAAAGCCATAAGCGTTTGCAGGAGAAACAACACAGTCAACTTCCTTATGTGTTTTCATAAACTCACCGAAGTCATCGCAAACAATTTCGATATTTGAAAAGCCAAAAAAACGCTTTCTCCACGCCTCGCACATTTCAGCGTTTATATCAAGCAAGTAAATTTTCATTTCCGTGATATTTTTCATAAAATAATTTCCTCGTTTTTCACTTGTTGACATTATAGCGCAAAAAAGTAAGGAAGTAAAGGGATTTCTCATAGACTTAAATGGGAAATGCTTTTTAGATAGAGATTAGTATCGTAATTTTTTGGGTGGTTTAATTTGAGAATAATCAATCGGATTATTTTTAAGATCTTCTTCGAGCCTTTCATTTTCCGCTTTTAGCCTTTCAATGTATTCTTCATAATCTTTTTGCATATATTGCAATAGTCGTTTAGTGTTTTCCTCGCCTACTTTAACAAGGTCGTGACACTCTCTCTTTATTTGCTCAATGCTTACTCTTAACTTTTCGTCATTGGCTTCTCTAAGTGTCTGATACACAAATTCAATATATTCGTCTTGGGTCATTGACATTGCTAAATCTTTTAACTGTGTTTTCAAATTTTCCATAATTATTTCCTAATTTCTATAAAGTTAGTTTTATTATAATAAATTTTTACTCTAATGTCTACCTATTTGTGATTTTGATTTTAGATACAGAATGAGGTAACCCCGCCCCTTTCAGAAAACCGCCGACAATTCCCCGCCGGTACCCCCTGCCCCCGTCCAGCCGGCGGAACGCTTGAAAATTGCCGAATATTTATTGATTTTGCTTGATATTTATAAAACGGTCGTTATTTGAAATTCCTAAACGCTTATATTATTTATTAAAATATTTTTACAAGTTTATAAGTAAATAGTTTGATATGTAAGTATATATTTATATTCCCACTAATTACAATCAAATTAAATACAAGGACTTATAAACAATAACATCATAATCAAACATACATTATAAATCAATCATAATAGCATATATATAAACGCTTATAATATAATACATAATCAAACTTACAAGATAATAATATATCATACTCTATCAAGCTATATATAATATACTTTGAAAGTAAATATAAACAATCGCTCGTGCGTACGTATGCGTGCGCGTGAGGAAGAAAAAGCCCCGCTATTTAGTCGGGGGTTTCGTTTTCCTTGCCGTTGTCAGGGTTTGGGAGCGGCTCGGCGTTCAGGCGCTCAATAGCCCATCGCCAAAACTTACCCGTTGCCAAATCTCTACCATTTTTTTTAGTGAATCCGTGCGCCGTCAATAGCGCTTTATCTTTTTCGTATTGCTCCGCGCTAACGGTTACACAAAAATTTTTTTGCGGCGTGCGTTCCCTATACGCCTTTACAGCGTCGCGCTGCGTCTTTCCTGTCTTGTATTGTTTTCGCATTTGTTGCCGTTCCTCCGCCCGTTTACGGGCTTTATATTTTATTTGTCTTGCATTTTATCACAATCGCAAAAGATTTGTCAAGCATTATAAAAAATGTTAGTAACCTATTTTATCAAAATATTTTCAAAAAAGCCGAAAAAATTTATTGAAAATACTTGCCTTTTTCGCTAACCTATGTTATAATAGAACCATAGAAAAGCGGTTGAAAAACCGCAAAAAATAAACCACTTACGGAGATTTAGAAAAATGAAAAAATTACAACTTCGCAAAATAATCGAGAACGGCGGCGCAACGCTTGACAAGAACGGCAACGCGGTTGACTTCCGATCGGGCTATCAAGTAAGCCGCCGCGACTGCTACACGCTGAACATCGAGAACATCGGCGAAATTTTGGCGGCGGTAAATGGGCTTTTATCGGAAATCGGCGCGGGCGAGTTTGTCGGGCTTTGGGTCGATTCGGGCTTTATTTATATTGACATATCGGAACGCGTCGAACGGTTAAGCGCGGCAATCGTCGCAGGCATTGAACGCAAGCAAAAATCAATTTTTGATTGGTGCTTATCCCGTTGTATAAGCCTTGAAGCGTGAACAGACAACCACAACGCCGACGGGCGGCGGCATATCCGCCCGAAAATAAAATCATAGGAGATTGAACAAAATGACACTTGAAGAACTGAAAAAAGAACTTGCCGCGCTTGTCGGCGAAAATGGAGTTTCCGAAGTTTTAGAGGGGTATGACCCCGAAGAACTCGAAGAAATGACAAACAGCGACAGACGCGAAATATATCAAGATATTTGCGCCGATATGCGTTACTGTGCTAATGTTGCACGCTATCGAAATTGCGGCTATTGATTGTCCGCCCAAACAGTCCGCCCGATGAGTCTTTGAAAATTACGACGAAACGCCGCAAGGCGTCGCGGAACACCGCAAAGGAGATAAAAAAGTTATGAAATTAAAAACTTGCAAAATCTTATCTATGGAACAATCAGAAAATTGCCGTTGGATTCGTTCATATACAATTTTGTACCGTGGGCGCGAATATGTGGAAAGCACAGACTTATATAACGCCCCTATTTACGAAGTCGGCGCAACGTATATTTGCGACACTTACAAGGACAAACACGGCGGCACGCGTATTGTCATTTATAGCAAGAAACAAGACTAAAAACACAGAGCAACGCCCCACTATTCGGGGCGGTAATGTGGCGGCAACGGTTGCAAGCCCGTTGAACAGTCGCATAAATCAAAAAGCGAGGTATTAAAGAATTATGAAAAATATCAGAACAGAAAAAGAAAGCCGTTTGACTTATACGGCAAACGGAATTAAAGGAAAGAACGGCGAAATTATAAGCACTTGGGGCGAACTGTCCTATCTCCCCGCCTACTACGATTTTGACCCCGTACGGCTTGAAATTCGCTTGACTGTTAAAGATTATAAACAACTTCGCATAATTCCGCAAGGTTGCAATGTTCGCAACGATTCCGACAGTATGACCGATTATTTTGAAAATGACCGCTTGACAATTCCGGCGACGGCTGGCGCGGAGTTTTTGGCGGCGGCTATCGGATATAAAAAGAATATCGAAGTTAAACGCAAAAAGGGCGAAAAATACGACTATTACAAGCGCGAAGCCGAACAGGCGGACAGATACGCCGACGCGCTCCGCCTTACCGAACAGATAGCAAGCGGCGAGCTTGACAACGGCGCGGAAATCATAGCCGAACGCATAAAAGCAGACAAAGAACAGCAAAAGCGCAAAGAGCTTGAAAGCAATATCGCTTGGGCGTTGGAACTGCTCAAAGAGGGCAGCAGAGACGAACAAACCGTTGAACAGTCGGGCGACGTGGTTATATATCGCAAATGTACACGCTATCAGATATTCGACGGAAAGCCGAACGGCTGGGGACATAACGAAACGCTTGAAACGGTTATAGCAATCAATATCAAGACAGGCGAACGCGAACAAGTAACAGATGCGCCGCTTGCCGAAGCATACGAATTTTATAAAAGGGTTGCGGCGTAACTGCCGCGCCCTACCCCACGCAGGGAAGGAGATAAAACACAATGAAATATACGCTTGAACAGTTAAGAGAACAGAACAGAGCATACGCAGAGCAGATAACGCCAGCACTACTTGAACGCGTCAACCGCCTTGTAACTGCCGTTGAACAGACGAGAACGAATAAACCGCAACCGCTCGATAACGTGGACTTTACGACGGAATACGGCGAGAGAACAGAACACGCCACCATCGATGGGCAGAGCGTAACAAACAACTACGAAACAACCATTTGCGAACACGCAACGCCCGAACCCGTTATAAAAGACGATAGAACGGTTACGGCTTATATAGGTTGCGGCGGTGCTTTCTATGGCTATAACGCCGACAAAATGAAGTATAAAGGCACTACGGCGAAAACTTGCAAGATATACGGCGGTGATTATCTGTCAGGTTACTTCCCTATTTATTTTGATTGCACGGTATCAAGTTTTGAATACGACGCAAGAAGCCGCAAGCAATACGCCGAACAAATGAGAGAAAAAGCGATTGAACAGCTTATCGGGTTTGGCTATGACAGAAAGACCGCCGAACAGTCCTTCGACAGTATAACGGAACGCTACGAAAAAGACTTCAAGAGTATTGACGAATACTCCCCTATTATTCGCCACGCAAACGAAAGTCTTTATAGCTGCGGTATGATTGACGATATTATAACAGTTTGAACAGTCGAAACGGCGCATAATACGCCGTCCGTAAGGGTTTGCCGCCTTGCGCTGATGATGACAGGCAAAAGGAATTTGAAAGTATGATAAAGATTGATTATGTACAACAAAAACAAGAAGCAAAACGCCGACGGAATACGGGTATTTTTCAACGACTGCGGCGGCGGTTATTGGGGTTGGCTTTATAATAGCGACGATATTATAGGCGATTTTTCTGCCGATGACAGCGTAGAAATCGAAAAGGCTTTACCCCATTTGGCTATAAATTGGGATTAACCGAACAGAACCGCGGCTGACCTATCGGCTTGACGGGGAAATAAAACGACAGCACGGAAAGACGGCAAGGAGAAAATCACTATGTTTTTATCAACTGTAAGCAACAAATTTTATCAACTGTCTTTGGATGTTTCCGCAAGCGTGGACGAAAAACGCATAAACTACACCGTTTCATTTTTCGACTATGCGGAACAAGAACAGGACAAAAGACTGTTTATTGAGGGCGAATTTAGAATGGCGTGTAACTACTTCGATGAACAGTTTGGAAGACTTAAAGCGAAATACAACGCCGCATAAGAAGGAGCAAACAGTTATGAAAAAAATCACTTTTTATAAATCAATGCTTGGCGGAAAGTTTGAACAGGCGCAAGGCTATTATTATAAGGCGCAAAACGGTTTAGAATTTGCCATACACGGCGGAAATAAAGCCGGTTGCGATTGGTGCGCTACGGAGTTGACGACAGGGCTTTCCTGCTCTATTCTTGGCGGTAGAACTATTAAGAACGCTATCGAACAAGTAGAACAGAAAGCAAGTAGCGTTGCCTATGCTCTTACTCATATAGACCACTCAAAGTTTATAGAACAGATTGCGAAACTTCGAGCCACCGCTTAATGTATTCCTACGGCTCACAGAACAGCCACACAGCCACGAAACGCGGCAGAACAGCCGAACACCCATAGAACAGAAGCAAGCCCACAAAGGGCAAATAAACGCCTATAAAGGCAAAGGAGAACAGACTATGAACTTTATCTCAAAAATAAAAGTATTTGACAAACCGCAACCCGTACAAGAAATTGACGGTATGAAGTATCAAGCAAGCCAACATCATATCGTTACTTTCGGTGTAAAAGATTTTGAAACAGCAAGAAAAGCGGCAGAAAAATACGCACAGGGGAAACCCATAATTTTCGTCGCCAAAAAATTTAGAAAAAAGGAAGCTCACGACAAATACGGCGTAATTGTAACGGGCGTAAATTCCCTTTACGATTATTATTTGACAGATGACGGCAAAGTTATTGATGGCGACGGCGATATAAGATTTATACCGCCTACCCTATCCGCTTGAATTTTCGAGCGAAATTTGATAAAATAAAAGGAGAAATTTTTATGGGAAACTTACCATATCAACGAGCATTCAGACAACAGCAAAAAACTACTTATAAAGGCTTAACGCCCGAACAGAAACGGTACGTAAAAGCCGAAGAAGAACGGCGAATAACCGATAAAGCGTTAGGCGATTTTTACGCCCACGCTCCACGAAATAATAACGGCGCAGTCGATTGGAGCGCACTAACCGAACAGCAAATTGATTATTTCGACGAAATAAACAAACGGCACGAAAAAGCAGTTAGAACAATGAGCCGACTTGAAGATAACGGACTTGACGGCGACGGTGCGCTCAATGTCTTTATGCAAATAAATACACATAGTATGTCTTTTTGACTATCAATTACAAGGAGAAAACCCTATGACCTTATCCGAACTCACACCCATAATCAGAACAGCCGATAAAACAGCAATCACAGAAGAACTCAAACGCTTGGGTTATGTTGACTGCACTACCGACAGCAGATACAAGAAAATGAGCCTTGTAACGCTGTATAAAGGCGATACGCAAGAAGTTGACGAAATACTTTACGACAATGGCACGAAAGCCGTTGACGGTACGATTATAACGAACGTCAAAGACTATGAACAGACTGAGTTTATAGAAGTTGACTTCTATCGCATACAACCGACCGTATTCCCCGAAGAAGAAAAAACCGCTATTCAGGAAAGCGCATTGATTTTTGCAAAGGAGATGACGAAATGAACAGAGAAATTTTATTTAGAGCCAAAAGAGTTGATAACCATTTGTGGATTAAAGGAAATTTTGTTTCCTATACCGACTATGACGGCAGACAAGAAAACTTGATTTATGCTACAAACGGCAACCCGAATAACATATTAGTAGAAACACTTTGCGAATATACAGGCTTAACCGATAAGAACGGTAAACAGATTTTCGAGGGAGATATTGTCAAAACAAAGTATTATGGCAAAGACAGCGGGTGTGGGCAAAACTTTAATGAATATGACTACTTTACGGTAGTATTTCACGAAGCAAGTTTTTGCATAGAAAACGCTATTCGTAGATTTATCATAACCGCCGAATCCGCTAAAAGATTTGAAATTGTCGGTAATGTTTTCGACAATCCCGAATTACTCTTAAAGGCAGGACAACAATGACAACAAATTGTAGCGACTGCCCCTACTGCCAGCGAATAAAGGAGATATAATATTATGGCAACTGTAACTATTGAAACCGAAGGCAAAGACATTGAGCGCGTTTTAGGACAAATGGGCTTGAAAGCAACTTTTATAGACGGAGCGCAAGCCCCGCAACTGTTCAGATTTAATTTTGAAACGCAAGGCGCACCGTCATACAGTAAGATAAAAAAGACGGTTGAAAGACTGCGGGAACACGCAGGCAATTACGAATACGCCGACACGCCTACGGGCAAGGGCTTTTCTATTATACGACCGAAAACGCGTCCCTCTCCCGTTTATCTGTCTAATGACAAAGTGCAAGATAAGACGCTTGCGGCAATTCAAGCAGATCCAAACGCCTTACAAAAATGCTATCTATATTTTGGGCAAGACACTTACGGAAATGATATAATCAGAAATATAGACGACTGTAAAAGTATGCTTGTTGCCGGAACTGCCGGCAGCGGTAAATCCGTTTTTCTCAACTCGCTTATAATTCAAATCTTGCTTTATTCAAACGCTGATTTGATACTCATCGACCCGAAAGACGGCGCGGAGTTTGGTATATATGAAAACGACGTACACAACCGCATTTTTCAAATTGCAAAGAATACGCCCGACGCGGTAAAAGCCTTGAAATACGCTTTTGACGTTATGCAAAAGCGTTATGAGAAAATGGGACAAGGTTATCAGAAGAAATACGGCGGCAACCGCCTTATAGTCGTTATAGACGAGCTGGCAGAACTTATGGAAGAAAACCGCGAAGAAGTTGAACAGCATGTGCGCCGTATAGCGGCAAAAGGACGTGCGGCAGGCGTACACCTTATTGTTGCGACGCAAGACCCACGCGCGCAAGTCGTTACGGGTTTGATTAAATACAATCTGCAAACAAAGATATGTCTTAAAACGGCAAATGCGCGCCACTCAATGAACGTTATGGACAAAGGCGACGGAGCAAAACTTTTAGGGCGCGGCGATGCTTATATTAAGTTTGAGGACAACCCCGAATTTATCAGAGCGCAAACGCCCTACGTTTCCGATAATGAGATTTGGGAACTTATAACAACAAGGACGGCGTAATTATGTGTAAAATATTTGGTTATATGCGCGTCTCTACCACCGAAAGAGCCGCAAAACAGGACTACGAAAGACAGCGTTATTTACTTGATAACAGCGGTATACAGTTTGACGAAATTTTTGAAGAACATATAAGCGGCGGCATAAAAGGCAATCAGCGCGAAGAATTTAATAAAATGCTCGAACTTCTGCAACCTACTGACATTGTTTGCTTTACAGAAACAAGCCGTTTCGGGCGTAACTATATCGATTGCTTTGATATGCTCGATATTATAACGCAAGAAAAACAAGCAACTGTACGCTTTTTATCAAATGGTATAGAACTTAAAGGCGGCGAACGGTTAAACCCGTATGAATGGCTTACTATATCAAACTTCTTTATTATGGACGAGTTCTTAAAACGTCAAATCGGCTACAATACGAAAAATGCGCTTGCGAAGAAAAAAGCCGACGGCAAAATTTTAGGCAGACCTGTAACGATTGACAGCGACACCCGAAATATGATAATATCTATGCACGAGCAAGGCAAGCGCGGTTATCAGATTGCGCAGGAACTCGGAATATCTACGGGAAGCGTATCTAACTGCTTAAAGGAGTATAAGAATAATGGATAAAATACCTTTTCAAAAATGCACATATACTTTTTCAGACGAGCAAATAGCGGCGATAGAAAAGTCTGTAACTGAATACAAAAAAGCAACAATACAAATAGTTGACAATGACGATACTTTAACTCTTTATGAGAGTATAAACGGCTCTTATTGGGTTTGTAGAAAATGTAGTCTATCGTTTGAATGCGAAGAACATTCCGCGCATTATTGTCCTAACTGTGGAAGAAAAATATACGACTTTATTAAGGAGTAACTGTGTTATGAAAATCCTATATAGACCGCAACGTGGCGGATTAGCCGAAGCAATGGCAGAAATGAAAGAGTTTGCAACGCTTAAAGATATGTTTGATTATATTATTGCGCAATGGAAAGAATTATTTAATGTTGCCCCATTTTCTGTAAAAGATTTATCTATACGCTATTATAGTTACGACAGCCGTATTGACTGGGACACATACTTAATTTGTACCGATAGAATGTTTAAAGAAAAATATGATTATCCGCAAGGCATAGGCTTTTGCGCTTTCAAGGAGTAAATATGGTTAAAAAACAAAATATAGTACCTTTATTTCCGAACGATGAGGGTAACTGTGCTTACATTGATATTGATAGACTTATTAAAGAAACATTTAGCAATGATTTTATATTTAAGATGATTGCTGTGGCTATGATAGGGCAAGAAAAAGACCCGATAAAACAACAAGAGATGTTAAAACGATTAGTAGGGGCTTGCAAAAACCAACAAGAATACAACAAAAAGAGCGACAACTAAACCGCTCTTTCTTTTTGCTCTTGATACAAATTCTTTTCGGGTATTTCTGCCCGATATTCTTTTTTGCACTTAACGCATTTATTTGTAAACACGCATATTCCGTTCTTTATCTCGCATTTCAAATTTTTATCTGCGTATCTGTGTTTGCATAACAACTGTCGCAATTTCATATCTCACCGCCTATATGCTTTATTTTGTCGCACAACGCCGTTATTACCGCCTATTTCGCCCGTTATCGCTTTCGACAGACAAATACTCGTTTCTGCGTTTCGTGGCTTGTAGGGCTAATTAGAGGGGTTAAATAGGTTTTCCGTAAATGGCGTTAAGTTCACCAAATTGAAAAATCTTTTCGTGTTCGCTTTCGTATAATCTTATAATCTCAAATACATCAAGATTATCAACCAACTCGTTAAATCTTTGTTGTGTAAAAATTCTTGAACCGCCCGAATATTCAAACAAATTCATTACAGATTCTTTTTCATTTTCCGCTTTTGTAATATAATATTCAAAATCGGTATCGGCATCTTTACCATAGATAAAAATATATTCTCTCATTCCTTTCCCCCTTCCAATAATTTTTTATCGGGCATAACCGCCAACTGCGCCGTATATTCCGCTACGGGCTTAAAACTGTTATTGCTAATAGGTATTACAAGTGCCGGTTCGTGCGCCGTCGTTGTCTGTATCTTGTGTCCTATCGGACTTTTCGCAGTCAATCTAAACTCCGAAGAAGTTGATTTATTTTCTCCGCACTCGGCAGCCGTCAACACGCTATCTGCAAGTCGGTTATTTATATCATCCCACGCTTCTTTTTGGCTTGGATCGCCGTCTATTTGAAAATTCGCAAATGCCGTAGCCGTAATCCCTGCAAAATTACAAAATTCGGGTATGCGTTTATTGTACGATATGCCCGTCTTTTCTTCAATCCAACAGCACAATTCGCAATACATATCATAGCACTCGTAAAGCTGTTCTGCTGTCATTTCAAGCGCAAGAGCGTTAGACATAGGGCGTTCGAGCTTTATTAACACGCTTTCTATCTTGCTGTAAATGCGCGGTTTCCACGCTATTTTGCGTGGCTTTTTTAGTTCGTCGTTCTCTCGCATTTGCCGTGCTATACCGTCAAGGAACGGCTCTAATTCGGCTTGTACGGCTTGCAATTTGTTCATTCGCTCCGTTGTACCGTCTGCGTGTATGTAGTCTATGCTTTCAAACATTTGGTTCGCTCTTTCTCCAAAATCTTTTTTACTCTCTTTCTTGCAACATTTAACCATTTCGCTCTAACGCGCTTTTTCCCGTGCTGCATTAAAAAATATTGTCGCGGCGTTAAAAATGGTTTTTGCAAAGATTGAAATGTCTGCGAATTTACTATTTTTGCTAACGCTTTCGCAACATTACAAAACCTGTTCATCATTAAACTTATAGTGCTTGCTAATTTATCAACCGCTTTCTTGATTTCAGGATTTTGTTCTGTTTCTGTCGTTTTCATTCTTCTTTGTCCTTTATAAACTCTATTTCATTGCTATTTCCACACGCAGGGCAGTCTAATTGCCTTGCAATAATTACCCTTTGCGCGTTACAACCAACATTTCGCCGTTCCACAACTGTCGTGTGTACTGTATCGCCGTTTTCAAATTCATATTTGCAACCGCAAACTTTACAAGTAATAGGTTTGCTTTTCGGTTGTTCTAAAATCTTTGCCATTTCTATTCTTCCTCCTCGTCAAGCATATCAAACAAATCAAGTTCTTCGGTGTCGTAAGCAACCTTTGTCACTGGAATATTTGGCGGAATGAAATATCCCTTTGGCTTTATTAAATCGCCGTATCTTTCTTTTGCGATTTCGGTTAAAACTTCTCTCTGTTCCTCCGTTAGTGTAGCCATAGGAACATCCATAAGATTTTCAAATTGGTCTAAATATTCTTCCATTTCTTTTTTAAGTGTTTCGCGGTTATTACTCATTTTGTCCACATCTCGTTTTTCTCTTTGCTACCGCCCAGCACGCACCGTCAATAGGGTTATTTACAATGTTTACAAATTCGTTCCTTTCGGCATAAGACAGTAGACATTTACAAAGTGCAATATAGGTCTTATCGCTTATGTCAATGCGATAATCGCATTCCGTAGGACAATCTTCAAGTGGTACTTTTTTGTAAGTCCCGCTCTTGATTTTATCGTCGGTGTTTTTAAGCATTTCAATATGTACGCCGTCTTTATCTCGGTGCACATAGCAAAGCGTTGAGCCATCAAGTTTAATTACTTCCATTATATCTCCTTTTTAGAACGGACAATCGTCCTCTCCATTATTTTCAATATATTCGTCAAGGTCTTGTTCTTCGGCTTCGATTTCTTCTTCGATTTGCCGTCGTTGCTGATTTTTCTCTTTCTCGTACTCGACCTGACTTTTAGGCTTTGTAAAGCCGTTACGCTTAACAACTTTCCATTCGGTTATCACGACGGAAACGCTGTTATTCCAAGTACATACGAAAAAACCGCTTATCCATATCAAATCGCCCGTGTAAAGCCTAACGCCTTTATCAAGCAATACAGCCCTTTTTACAAAGTCGTATTCGTGTAACCGCTTTTTCTTGTATGTATCGTATTTATAGGTTTTTATCGTCGCTATGATATTGCCGTTTGATAGGTTTTTTTCAAAATCAACACAGGCATAGCAACCTTTTGAATTTAGGGACATAGGCTACTCCAAAAGTTCGGGGTTGTCGTGAATGTTGCCGATGACTTCCGCTTGGGTTAAATCTTCATAGTGGTACACTTTGTTTTTGAAAGATATTATATACCGTGCGCTTGTAGAACTGTATTCAACGATGCCTTTAAGGTTTCCCAATAACAAAGTCGCTCCCGTAGTTACAATATCGCCCTCAAAGATTTTCTTGCCGTTCTTGTCGGTTAAGCCTGTGTATTGTCCGAGCGTAACCACGTCAATGCCGATTTGTAGATAAGCATACCCGTCCTTATTGACACAATGTATTTTATCTGTATGTTTTCCATATTTGCAATAATAGCCGTAAACCCATTCTGGGCTACTGCCTTGCGTTTTGGCTCTATATAAAGGTTCTTTCATTCCTTATCTCCCACAACTTTATTTACTTTCGCTATCGTTTTCGGAATGGGATTCCCTCGTCCGTTTTCGATATTGAAAATCGTCTGCAAAGCCACTCCGCACTTGTCTGCCATTTCTTGCAAAGTCAAGCCGTGTTTTATTCTATATTCTTTTACTTGTTTCTGTAAATCTTCCATAATTATTAGTCCTTTTTGTCTTTAAGTTGATTTTCTACAGCTTCCAAACCTTTTGCAATATCTCGCAATTCGGCAATATAGTCTATAAAGCAATTTATAAGTGTGTTAATATTATTCTTAAACATCTCTACTCTTTTGGGAGTTCTCTTGATTTCATAATCTCCGCCACCGAGACCACAAGAAGTTGTGTTTGGCAGTTTTAGATATGAAGTAAGTTCGGCACTAACTGTTGCGCAATTATAATGCTGTTCTTCAAGGTCAATTACTTTCTTAAACTCTCTATGTGTCTGTATATAGTCATTTAATGCCGCATAGTCGGAAAATTTTTCTCTCAACTCCCCGATATACAAAATATGCTTTTTAATGCGTTCTGCAACAGTTTCAAATTCTTCTATATAATCCCAAATGGCAGTTTCTGATTGCGCAAAGCCGTTGTAGCAAAATTTGTATTTAATGTTATAATCACCCGTATCGCAATTTTTGTACATTGCAAATTGAGTAAGCTCAATATCAAATTGCCCTAAATAATTGCGTATCTGTTCAAAGAGTTGATTTTGTAGCTCTTGTTCCACTGTCTTAACTTTTTGAGTAAGTTCACTTGCTTTCATAGTTGCAAATCCCCTATATGTGATTTCCCTATAATTATATCGCTTTTATATGGGATTTGTCAACTATATATTGTAAGATTATGAAATATTCCATTGTAAAAATAGAGCGTGATTTTACTCACGCTCTACCTGCGAGCCAATAAACATCGACTTTTTCATTAGTGCAGTCAAACACATCTACCGAATTTCCACCTACGGAAGCCGTCAAATGACCGCTTATACGCATAATAACTATATCGTTAACATACATATCGGCTATCTCTTGCACCGTGTGCATAAAATTGCATTCGTGCCGTTCAAAGCCGAAGTAATCTTCTAATAAGTTAGAATAGCAATCAACAGTCAATTCTTCGCAGTCGTTACATACGGCGTTTTGTTCAAGCAGTTCACGCACTTCGTAATACGGCAGACACGTTGCGAGTGTTATTGCACGGGTAACGCAGTTTTGCTTGTTGCTTTCTCCGTCGGGTGTAACGTCGTAATAGAAGTACGGTCTTACTTGTCCGAATCCGCTATAAAGGTGTAGTACAAAAAAAGTTTTTCTGCACCGTCACCGTCAAAGTCTTTATCTTTCAAAAAGGCTTTTGCCAATTCTATGTAATACTCCAAACGGTCAACGCCGAATTTCTTTGCAACTCCGCAATAATCGCTGTACATCATATTTACGGTCATACAAAGCACTCCGTCGCCAAACTCTTTCGGTTCAATGCCGATAGAACGAGCTACTTGGTCGATTTGTTCTTTATCGAAATGTGCGCCGTGAGAGCCGTCATCATTTACAAGTTTCTTCTCCCACTCTTTCATATCTTCTTTCGATAAGCGCATATCTTCGCCGTAGTCCATTCCCCTATCGCTTGTGAACTGACCTCGACTGTTGCGCCTACGTCCGCGATAGTCCATTTCGTTGCCGTAATCTCCGTAGTCGCCACCGCGATAATCTCCCCTCATCTCGTTAGGGCGATTACCGTCACGATATTGTCGAGAGTATTCAAAATCTCCGCGCATTTCCTCATAGGGGTATCGCTCATATTCGCCACGATAATGTCCGTTATCGCGTTCATAGCGATAATCCATATCACGTTCATCATATTGCCCCCTATCACGCCGACGAGGGTCGCGGCTTGTTACATAACCGCCACGCGAACCGTAAGGATTACGACCGTCGCCACGCATTTGTTCCATTAAATAGCGTCTTGCTCTTTCATTCATTTTACAGATACCTCCTCTACGGTTTTATTTGTAGTCGTTTTGGTTTTTGTTGTCGTGCCTTTCGGCGCAACTGTCGGCGAATATACCGCTACGTTTGCCGAAGCAACAGCGGGCGTTGCGGGCGCGGGAGTCGCCGCAGTTGTTACAGGTAAACTTGTAAGCACGTCGGGACAATACGAATTAAGCCCCTCAAATGCCCTAAATACGCCCGTCGTCATATTGGTGCGAACACACACCTTGATACAGCTACGAGGACTTACTTGGCAACCTACGGCTTGTAATCCCGTCTTTCCGCATACAAGCGGATAAACTGTCGTCGTGTTTCCGCCTATCGATATTGCAACGGGCATATTAACCATAACTCCCGTTGCGGGCAATGTGCGCACTACAATGCAATACGGTTCGCAGTTTCCGTAAGTTCCTGTGGGCAAATCGATAAGCAACGTATCAACCCCGCCCACCGTAACAACTGTAACAGATTCACTTATAATGTAATGCGGGCAAAGTCTATTAGGTTTATTGCAATTACAATTAAACATTTTATAAATCTCCTTTTTATTTTTTAATATCAAACAAGGGTATAGAGAAAACCCTATACCCTTGCGAAAAAGTTTATTGATTTTCTCAACCGCATTTCACGGGATCTGTTTTTTAGTTTGGGTTGAATTAGCAACCGCAACCGCAGTTATTCTGCCTGCCGCCGAAACCGTAAACGCTTTCAAACGGAGAGCAAGTTATGTAAGCGGGCTGCGGGCAAGGACGCAACGTGTTTATAAGCGTTTGCGTCTGCGCATTTTGCGAAAGCTGTGCGGTAAGAGCCGCGTTCTCGCTCTGCAATGCCGAAATCTTTTCCTGCGTCAAGAAGCCGAGAATTTGCTGTGTCGAGCCGTTTATCGCGTTCGTTATGTCGCAAGTGTCTTTTGCCATAGCATACTTGATGTCGGCTTGTCCTGCTCTTAAATCGCAGCAGCACTGTTGCATTTGGTTGGCGAGACTATTTATGCCCATACGGGTTTCATAACCCTGTTGCATAAGTCCCGTATTTACGCTCGAGAAACCCTGACACAACGTTTGCTGTACTCCCGCAAAGCCGTTGGTCATCGTATTGTTGAGCGCAAACGTGCTGTCGCAAATACCCTGCGAAACGCCGCGAACGGCAGACTGCAAATCGTTGAAATTCATATCTTGGCAAAGTTCGCCGCGAGTTAAAGCACCGTTCATACCGTTACCTCCACCCCAGCCGCCAAAGCCATTGCCGCCCCAGCCAAAGATAAGAAGTATGACGATCCACCATGCCCAGCTATCGCCGAACATTCCGTTGCCGTTGTTACGGTTGCTGTCCTGTCCGAGAGCATAACCAACGCCGAAGCTGTCATCTCTTTCATACATAGATTTTTATCTCCTTATAATATTTTTTATATTGACTTTCCGCTTACGCGCGAATTGCGAAAAGAAAATATCTGTTTAGCGTTTTCCACCGAGTTGATTAAACATTTGCATTACTTGCTGTTCAGACATTCCGCGCTGTTTTGCAAGTTGCATTGCAATATCTTTCGGATTAGCGTTATTGCTACTGTTTTTCAGTTGCGTAATCGTTTGATTTATCTGCGGATTCTGTTGCATTAGATTTTGAAACATCTGTTGCGGATTTTTCGCACCTTGAAACATTTGCATAAGCTGCATAGGATTAAAAGGCATATTAGGCATTGTCTTTCTTTCCTCCGTTATTGTTATTTACGGGCTTTCTATTGCGCAATTCTTCTATTGCTCTCTGAATATCACTTAACTGCCTTGAATACTCTTTTTCTCTCGCTTGATAATCCGCAAGTGTAACATATTCAACTTGCGGTTCGTTCTCCGTTTTAGGTTGCGTTTCGCCTTTCTTGAAAGCATATACATAATCCTCATTTACTTCGTTTATTGTGTAAGGGCGCACAACCGCCTTGCCAACGTAGTCGGTCGATTTGTGGTACATAAAACCTCCCTCGCTGTCTATAAGCCACATTTCCGAATTAGGCGGCATAATATGCGCTTTTGCGCCCTCTATACCATTCACATAACTCATGGCAATCCCATTGCCGCCAAACATAGGCATAGTAGGTTGCATTTGCGGTTGCTGTTGAGCACTTTGCATTGGTTGCTGTTGTTGCGCTTGATACTGCTGTGTAACGCCGTTATTTGCGTTCTGTGGCACTTGTTGCGGCGCAGCGTATAAATTTCCGTACTGTGATTGCGGCGCAACGTAGCCCGTATTTTGCGCATTATATGGGTTGCCGTTATATGCGTAAAAAGGTTGTCCGAAAGCCATTATTTTTTCTCCTACGATATGATTATATTCCCGACGGCAAAATCAAAAAGCAGGTCGATGTATACTTGCAATCTCATATAATCTTCCTTATTGAATCCGTCTTTGTTATTTTCTAAAAGTTGACCTATCTTGTCTTTTATGGATTTTAACATATATATCAACATACCTTTTACACACAAAGTATAACAAATTAGTAAGAAGAAGATTTACCGTGTTTTTATCATAAATTTATAATTTTGTAGCACAAAAAAAGACGCACTCTTTCGAGTACGCCTAAGCGAGATGTCCTATTTTCTTTTGTTATAACGATAAATTATTGCTATTGCCTTGTTCAAATCTCTACTGTATGTTGCTGTTCCGATGTTGAGTTCGTCGCATATCGCTATCATATTTGGATTGTCGCGGTCAAAATATTTTCGCTTTATGATTTGATATTGTCGTTCTGTCAATCCGCTGTTTTCACGGTATTCTATTAGCTCTTGAAAAGTAAGTCTACCAATTTCATTCGGCTTTAACATTGTACGCTCACTATTTATTTATTGTTTTCCAAAAATCCTTTACCGCACTTTTATCTTCTTCTGTAATTTTCCCGTCTTCTTGAATTTTATCCACAAGGTCTTTAACCGCTTTACCTTCTTCCGTTGTTTCATAAGGATTATCTACTTTAATTTTGAAAAATCGTTCAATTATCCCATACAAAGAAACTCCGGCTGCACCATAACCAAGACCCGTAATCCCCATGAATGCAATATGCAAATAGTATGTGGAATATAAAAATTCAGCAACTAAGCCTAGAATAAATGGTATAAGCAATATTGTTGAATTTACTATACGTCTCGTTCTTTCATTTTTTATGCGTTTAGTACACGCTTTAATAGGTAACTTAAGTAGTTGCGTTATCCCGAAAATAATTACAGCCATAGCGCACCACACAAAAAAAGAATTTGATAAAAGTGTTTTAAGTACGCCATCCATATTTTTACTCCTTTACTTCAATTTGTTTACGAAGTTCGGAAAGTACTTTCTCATACTCTACCGAAATGCCGTAAGTTTCTCTTGCTATAATTGAATTGGCGTTATCTGTTTTATTTTTTTCGCTCGCGTCAATAATAGCTTGTCGTTCTGCTTCATATTTTGTATTTATTTCCGCAAACTCTTTTTCTCGTTTTTCAGAAAGCTCATTCAAAGCATTGTCACGCGACATATCGATTTCCATATTATGAGGAGCTATTTTGTCCTGCATAATAGTGTTTTTTACTGTTTCAATTTTTTGATCACGCTCGATTTCAATTTGCAGGATTGCCTGCTGTAAAATTTCTTTTATCATATTTTTCTCCTTTATAAATAAAAATGCGGAGCTTTTACGCTCCGCGCTTTTTTGCTATTTCCACTATGTGGGGCTATTTAATTCTACATAAATAATATCACTTTTATGTTTTTTTGTCAAATGGTTTTATACAAAATACTTTACTTTTTCTGGTACGTTGTCGAATGCCGACTCTTCCAAATCGAGCAAATTATGATACCAATCCATTATTACATCGTCGTCGGATTCGCGTCCGCGAAGAACTGCTTTTTCCCATTTGTCAAAAGCATTTAAGAGTATCTTTCTTTTTGTTCTTAATATATTTTTTCTTTCTTCTTCCGTGTAAAGTATATAAACTTGTATATCCTCATATTCGTCATAATCTTCTTTTGCTTCCACAGCAGGAGTTATAAGGTCTTTCCATACCTGTGTACTACCGTTTGGTAATTTTTCAACTCTATCAATATAAACGGCTTCAATATATTGTACTGCGTTGTGGTGTTGCACAAATTTTCTATCTTGTTTTAAGTAGCCTAAATTATAGTCAATCTGCTCAACAGATAACTCATAAGTTTTAGTACTATCAAAAATTCTCATAATTTTTCTCCTTTATGGTGTTCGTTTCCAATAATTATTTACGATATATGGAGGCATATTATTATGGGATTGCGATCCGCCCTCTGGCTGTACAAGATTGCCTTGAAATATTTTCCACCTGGTAAAATAGTCCAATACAATATAGTCTTGTGTCAACCCAGACACATCAGGATTATCCGCATTTACAGTTAATGAATGTCTATGTGCAGGCATTTCATCTCTCGTCAATGTATGTGTTTCTTCGCCATCAGTTGCACCAAAAATGTATTTTCCACCAGATCCTATTATAGTTCTTCCGGCATAATCAATGTCTATTATCCAAGAAGTTCCAGCATATCGTTGGGCGGGTGTAGGCTCACCAAAAAATTGAATATAATGAAACCCTACAGGTGGTGGTGTATCGCCAGTATTTACTACATTTTCTATTCTTTCTAATGCGTTATTGGCTGTATTTACTGCGTTTTCAGCTTGGATTTGTGTGTAAAGATTACTTTCAACAAGATTATTTATTGCTTCTGCTTGTATAGCGTCTCCAGCTATACCATCTTCTTCGTTTATGTATTTAATGCCATTATTAAAATCTTGTGCTATTTTTTTACTCGGTGTAAATTCTGCCATAGTTTATACCTCTTGTAATGTTAATTCTTGCGAAACGCCTTGATTTGTTATGAGTTTTGTACCAACAACCTTAAATTGTTTAGGCGTAAAATCTTTATTGTACGATAAAGGTTTATCGCCTTGATTTGTGTATCTGTATGGAATAACAATATCTCCAATATGAAATATTGCTGGAAATCGTATGTTTGAAACAATATATGTTTCTCCAGCCTTGATTACAGGAAAAAAACTAAAAGCATTGAATATACCAGTTTCTACATTGTATTTTGATACTATTAGTTTCTCTTCTATTTGATTAACTTGTATAATAATTTCTTTACCATCTAGTGCTCTTGTTTCTATTTCTTGAAAAGTTAATCTATAAAATCCTATTGATGGATTTTCTTTTTGTAAGCACTTTATTCTAATATTGATATTTGGGGAAATTATTTCATTCCCTTCTTCATCATAATAATCTGTTATGGCACAAGTTATCGTAGCCGTTTGTTTTCCATATTTCCACTTGTCTATAATGGATTCAGATAAATACTTTCCTTGGGTTACATTTTTGTTTTTTGTATTGGTTTGTAATAATTTTGATTTATTTTCATTTACAACAAAAGGCTTATTCCCGTTACCATAAGAACGAACTTGCCAATCGACATTATTATATATCTTAATATCTACGCTTTTCAAAATTGGAGAACGAATTCTATCACTATCATAATAATACCCGTCTTTATTGATTAAAAAATAGAATATTACTTCGGTTTGCGTGGGAATATATCCAATAATCAATAGTTTGCTATCGTTTAGTGATTTTACAGTATAATCTGGCAAATATGGCGCACTTTGAGATGTTAAATCAAAATATTCATTAACAAATGCTTGAACGGAAACAAATTCTTTTAATTCAAATTGTAAATTTGATACTTCCTTTTCGTCACTGTAACTCGACTCACCTTCGGTCATACCAGACGGATAAGCCGTATTATAATATTTATAAGTTGCGCTCATTTCAAGATTTATCTCTTGATCTACTTCTTTTTGAATAGTAGTTGCATATAATAGCCAATCTTTTGCCAATTTGAATCCAGCGTACTCTTTTTGCCAAGACAATATTAGCGAACGAGCAATCCCGGAAATTCCTGTTATTGATGGCAATGGATTGCTATTTGAAATATCATTATAATCAGTTATATATTGCGATAAAGAACTTGTTTTTGAGCTATAACCATTAAATGTTTTATTGAAGAAAATTTTTTCTTCATAATCTCCGTAATGCTCGTTAGTATATACTTTATCTATAATGTTATCAATAACAGGGTCAAAAACAATACTATAAACATTTTTGCTTGGAACAATAATAGCCATAACTTATATACCTCGTCCTATTGTAACTTTTCCAATGTCGTTTTTGTATAAGAAAATTCCACAAACATCGCAAAACTCTTGCCATTTGCCCCATAAGGTTTCACCGCTTGCTATCATTATAGATGCACCTATTCCTACAAGATACATACGAATGTCGTCTGAAATAGAAGCAAAACTATACTTCATTGGAGTTTTCAATACCAAATAATTGTAAACGTCAAGCATTGACTTATCATAAAATATCATTTCTTGTGTTAATTTTATATCTTGCCATTCTTCCAAATCGTCTTTAAGCGATACGTTTACAAGCGACTGCGAATTGTTATAACTCCATTGTTCCGTATTGAAGTACGCAATTTGTTCTCTTGCGTTCGTTTCTGTATTGACAAGATAAGCCGAAATGACATTTTGACTGCTAATAAGTTGTTGCGCTATGTAGTCCTTAACTTCTCCGTCTTTGTCTATAAACGACAAACTGCCCGTGTTCGATATAATGCCGAAACTCGGTCTTTTAATGTCGCTCCTATCCAATATCGTGCGCTCGAAGTCAAGCAAGTTTGTATCGTCAAGTTCAATAGACAAGTCCGTATAAATGCTTGAAATCACAAACGGAGAATTAGGCTTATTCCAATTCGATATTGTGATTGTGTGTGTATCTGCGCTTGTAAGCGGTATAGTCCAAGTCGGGTCGTCATCGTAATGCGTTTCACCGTCAACCGTTATAGAGCGCGGAAATTCATTATCTCGTTTATTAAACACAATCGTCAAAAGCGTTATGTTGCTACCGCTTACTTCTATAACATAGTTAGACGAGAAATTGCCGCTTCTGTTGGACGCCATTCTTCCGATATAAAAGTTTGCTTTTTTTGTAAAGCAATCACCGCCGCCTAAACGACTGCGCCCGAGAATAAACGGACGCTGTATTTGTTCGTGCTTGCCAATAACTTCATTAAGCGTACTCGACACGTTGATACCCGATTGCGAACTTGTAAGCGTGTTCAGCGTACCGCCGTTCTCACCTATATTGATTGTCGCGGTTATTTTAATCATAATTAGCCAAAATACCGCCCTTGCGCATTGTCGTTTCCCGTGCCTACTAATTGAATAACGTGGCTTCTAACGCCGATTAAATCAATTATATCTTCGTTATTGCCTTGTTGTAGTCCGTCTGAAATTGCGTATATTGTAGGCATTTCTTCGGGCTGTATGTACATTTCAATGATAACCATTCTGTCATACACAATGTCGTAGTCCATTACCCAATAACAATGCTGTTTAACACCATATATGAGCTTCATAAGCCGACGATAATCGTCTATGGAAATAAGGTCAAAATTGATTTTTAAGTTTCCTGTGATAAAAGACGGAATATTGCGCAGTTGCGGTAATCCGCCGTTATCCATACGCGACGGGCTTTCTTTGAGCGTCTTTTGCCATATGAAAGAATAAGTTCCGTAGTTTGAGAATTTATCGTTGTCGGTAAAATCGGTCGGATTTGGAACACGGCTACTATCCTTGCTTTCCTTAATCCAAATGTGTCCTATGTCAATATAGTTGCCGTATTGGTCTTTCCTTACGTTTCCCGATACCGCATACTTGCTACGCCTTTCTTCGGGCGGTAGTGTTAAAATTTCAAGTAAATTCATAATTCACCGCCTTAAACTTTCGCCCACTTGTTGCCGTGCTTTTTTGCGTGGCTTGTAGTGTTGCGATAGATTTCTTCGCCGTCAAGATAAACGTCGCCGCCGATTTCGTTCTTTGCGGTTTTCCACCAATCCATTGTTGCTTGATAAGAGCCTTGATAAACCGCTTGCGCTATTTGCTGTACATTCGCTACACCGCTTTGACCGCTCGGCATATTGTAAACGAACTCCGCACCGCTTTCACCCGCGACAAACAGACTGCCTTTGTCTGGCATACCGCCGTTTGCATAGCCTTTTACTCCGCCTATAATTCCTTTAAGCGCAACAGCTCCCGCCGAAACGGCTGTTGTAATCAAAGCAACGCCCGTTCCGAGAGTAAGCGCACCTTTATATGCCATTATTGAAACAGCCAATGCGGTAAAAGCCGCCACCAAACTTGATATAACCGTAATAGCTATTTTTGTTCCCTTACTGAAATTGTCCCAGTTTCCTATTATGCCGAGCGCGGCAGTTATAGCCGTTAATGCAACGCCAAGCATACCAAACTTTCCATATAGTGTAGTTATTCCTTTTATAACTTTTGACGCACCCCACCCAGTTAAGCCAATCAAAATAGCGTTCACAATAGGTTTCAATATCCCGCTCTTATTTATTAAATTTACTACACCTGCAACTATTCCAATAAGAGTTTGTGCAACATTCAACAATATTGCTGTTATTGGAGAAGTTACAATAGCATCAATGATTTGTCTAACGGTTTCAAATAAGTTCCCCGCCAAAGCACTAATTTGTTTAATAACATTGAAAATTGCAGAATAAGCAAATTTGCTTTCGCCTAACTCTTCATTCAAATCTTCGACATTTCCCTCTTCTAAAAGACCGCTTGCATCTCCGCCTTTGGACAATGCGCGGAATTTATCAAAGTCGAACACATTGCCGGCTTTGTTGTAAGCAAGCAATCTATCCGTAGCAATTTTTGTATACTTTCCCGTCTTGCTCATTGATGCGCTTATTACATTCGCCATATTTGCAAATCCGAAAGATATTTGTTGTATAATCGGCGTGATTGCTTGTAACAACGGCAATAGTGCCGTACTTACGCTTAACTTCATTACTGTAAATGAAGTAGTAAGTTGCGACATTGTTTGATTTATACCGCTATCAAATTGAGCAAGCGCACTGATACCGTCTTTGAATGCACCCGTAACGGCTTTTAGTCCCGAACGAATAAGACGGTAAATAGCAATACGCTTTACCTGACCCAAGAATTTTGAGAAACCGCTTTTTTTGCCGACTTGTCCATCTTCTTTGCGCAAACGCTCAAGTTCTTTTCTATATTCTCTTACATTTTCCCCTGCTTTTGCCGTTGCGATTTTGGCTTCATAATATGACATAAGCCTTTTCCGTTCAGCCTTTTCGGCATTATACTGTGCAATGGTTTCGTCTTGGAGTGCTTTTGTTCGTTCTTCTTCTGACATTCTGCTCATTTGCTCGGCACGCAACGCTTCTTTTAGTGCGTTCTGTGTAGACGTAATTTTGTCAGTGTAGTCTTGTATTTGTGAAATAGCCTCTTTGTCAAAAATTTTCTCATCAAAATGCAAGTTCAGCATTTCTTTTGTGAGTTTAGCAATCTGTGCTTGGGCTTTATCGAATGTGTCTATAACTTCTTCGGTTTTATTCTCGAAATCGGAAAATGAATCTGCTGCCCCTCTCACTGCTTCATCGGCACTGTTAATCTCAACCTTAAATTTCCCTGCACTTTCCGCAGCCCCTTGCGCTTTGTTTTGTAAATCGTCAAAATTCTGCGCTATACTTGATATGTTGCGAACACCGATTTGTCTTGCAACGCTATCAAACGCTTGTAATCCTGCCGTAGACTTTTCAAGCCTTGTCAAAAACGGATTAAACGCTTGCGTAATTTGCTTTACATTCGCCGTGAACTTTCCTAAATCAGCAGTGCTTATACGGTTGATAAGATTAGCAACAGCGCGTAAATTCGTCGCCAACTTTTTGAAGTCGTCGCTCGTTTGGTCTAACGCATTAAACGCTATTTTAAGATTTCCAACGGAATAACCATCGCTACCAGCCATATAAACACCTCCTCTTTAAGTTAGTTATTAGACATACTGTTAAGCCAACTGATTTGCTCTTTTGCCCTTTCACGCGCTTTATGCAAAGTCTTTTTTGTTACCTTTTCTTTGAACGGGTCAATAGGCTTTTGCATATAGTCGTGCGACTTCTCACCTTTCTTGCGGAACGCATTACTTAACGCCGTAGAAACAGCCACAAAGCCATAAAAACCTTGCGCGTGTGCTTCTTCGTGTAGCCGTCTATAATACTCTTTATGGAACGCAATAATTAAATTAGGGTCTTTATGCCAAAATTCGTAGTCGGTCATTCCATATCGCCGCGCTTTCGGTAAAAGTTCGCAATAGTATTCGTATAAATCGTCTATTTGTTGATTTTGTTCAGCCCAATTCGGCGGTTGTTCGCCGCTTCCAATCTCGCCATTTGGGCTTTGATAAAAAGGTTATCTTCGTCCTCGCTTGTATCGGTAAACCAAGCCGAGCCAAGTGTTGACAAGAATAACATTGCACCTACTTGTCCGTTTTCTTCGACATATTTGCACCACACGGCTGTTGCGTCATCATCGCTCAATTTATGCTGTTCGACAAGCGCGGATATGACAAGTTTTTCGAGGCAGTCAAGAACAAATTTACTGCCGTCGCCGTTCGGGTGCGTAGACGCATAACTGTTAAACTCGCCGAACGCTTCCTTGTCTGCTTCCTTGAACTCTTTATAAGTTGCTTTTGCTTCCTTGTCCAAAGGCGTTGCAAAGTAAGCGTCTTGCGCTTTTAAGAATTGTTCGTGTACTGCTTCATAAACGGACTGCAAACGCGTGTATTCGGCGATTTCGTCCTGATATACACTGTCTTGCTTTTTCTCGTCTGTCATACGTTGATACTCGCACTGTAAGGCTCGAGTATAAATAAGTTCGTAACGCTTTCCGTCTGCCGTAAAACTCGGCTTGATTTTCGCACTCATATAGAGATACTCCTTATAGGTTTATTTTTTATGCGGTATAAGCAACGGCAATCGTCATAGTATAAGGCGCATACTTGTCCTTATCTTCGTTGCCCTCTGTCGTCATTTTAGTTGCCGATTTCGCCGTTATAAGAACCATTGCGTATGCGTCATTGGTTAAAGTGGAATCCGCCGTAACGGTAAGTTTTCCGTCTGTTACAGTTGCCGTGATTTTACTCGAACCCTCTACTGTTACATCGAACGTAGCGTTTGCGTCGGCTTGCTTAACAGCAAGGGTAACATCTTTTGTTTTGGTTGTTGCGTCCAAAACAATGTCGTCGGGAACAGTGCCCGAAAATTCAAGCGTTTGCCTTATTTTGTCGCGCCCGTCTATACCTTTTGCGCCGAGCGACGACGGAACAATATTAAGCGTGCCTTTAAGTATGTCAGCTTCGCTGTCGTTCATTGCGTACGATATTTCCGCCGTGTACGTTTCGTAAGTAAAGTTCGGGTTAAAGCGCATAAAGTTAAGCGTTTTGTTTACAAGTTCGTCCAAACGCAATACATTTTCACGCGAATATGTAAACTCCATTGTCGCGTCAGACAGTTCGCGTTTACCCTTAACCTTGCTTTTTACTCTCGACAAAAGCGAATTATATTCAAAGGTTTCGTATTCGCCCTCGACTGCGGGAACGCTCTCGCTCGGAATAACAAGGCTGTAAAAGCCGTCGTTTTTCTCGTCTACAAGCAAGCAACTGCCGTAGCCGCTATAAAGTCGGTCGTCATTTCTTTCAATGAAATCACCTTGCATAATTGTTTATCTCCTTAATAGAATTTTTCTCTGTTTTCGTTGTATGGTCTTTGGAATACAACGGCTTGACGAAATATCTCACCGTTTGTACCCTCACGCGGAAGTGGATTATTGCTTATCAAATTCAAACCGATTTTCTTCTGCATAAAATCCACTATTACTTGCATAATCTCACGACAAATCGTTTGATTGGTTTTGCCTTTAACTGCTTTTGCAAATATATTAAATCTGTACCCAAGCGTAGATATTTGCTCTCTACTGCCGTAATATCTTGTGCGCGGTTGGTTGGTTATTTCTTCAAACACTACAAGCGGATACTTGGGCGTTTGCGGCGATACTGTCGTAATTGTAACTTTATACTCACGACCGACATTAAAGTCCGTTATAGCCCTTTCTACGGCTTCATATAGTTTGTCATAAACCGTTATGTCCATTTACAGTTTCCTTTTACTTGCAAATTCTTTCCAAACGCGCTCATACACTTTTCTTTCCGCAAACTCCGTCGCCGCTTGATATAAAAACATTGTTGCGGGTGCGCCAGCGGTACGAATTTCGGTAGACCCGTCGCTATGTTTTTTCTCGCTTAAAACGCTGTCTTGCGGAATATCCATAGCGTTACCGCGCAACCAAAAAGTCCAGCCCTCTTGACCGCGCGCGTGATAATCGTACTTATAGCCACTTTCGCTTGCCTCGTCGTGCGGATTAGTACTGCCGACAATACCTGTACCGAACTCGATATAAACGGCTTTGTCGTAGTTGTTGATTAGCGTTACAACTTGTCCGTCATCGGCAGTTTCGGTTTTCCAACTGTTTTGCAAACCGCTTATAATGTCGCTTTCATACGGCAAACCCGATATAATGTTGTTTGCCATATCTCGCACGGTTTCCGCACACGCTTTTAGAAAATCGGGTATAAGTTCGCGCAAACGCTTTTGGTACTGCTCAATCTGCTTTATCGCCTTGTCAAGCGTTCGCAAATCAAGCAAATCGATATTTATTGTTCGCATTAGCCGTTTTTAGGCGTGTAAGACGAATTGCTGTAAGACGCGGTGTAATCGGTCTTTTTAACGCCCTCTTTTTGCTCCGTCCAGCCGCCTTGCGCGTACAGCGGATATTCGTCTTTGGGAATGTTTTTAACCGCTTTGCCGTCTTTGCTCACGATTTTTATGTATTCTCGCATAATAATTACCTCACTTATTCATTGTGCCGAGTACACCGCGCTCTTTTCTATCGGCTACACGCTTGTTAAGCCACATAAGGGCTTCTTCGATATGCGTAAGTGCGCAAGCGTTCTCTCTCGTGCGATATTCGCCGTCTTGGAAACATTGAAGTCTATGACGCACGATTTCCAAAAGGTCGGTTTCAAGTACACCTGCCGTCGAGCCTTGCTCGTTTCTCGCGCCGTGCTGAAACTGAATTTTCGCAAGAGTTTCGCCGTTGCGTTCAACTTCGTAATAGTGCCTGCCGTTTCCTGCTCCTACGGTATCATCGTAAACTACCGTATTAAGATTGTCATCACGCTGTATGCGCATATTGAGCGTTGTTTTGTTTTCCATAAATAAACTCCTTTATAGTTTGTTGTTATTCTGCAACGCGCCGTTTGAAAACAATGCGTATTGCTAAATTCTGCGGCACTGCGTCCTCTACTTCGTAATTTGCATTGTCCGCAAATTCGTCCGCTAAATCTTCTTCGGTAGGCGTTCTTCCGTCTAAAAACGCTCTATCGCCCTTGCTAAACACGCCGTCCCATTTTTTATATGGTTGAGCGATTGCCACGCGATAATCTTTCACGTTCTCGCCATAAGCCGCAAGTTCGCGGTACATACTTCCTGCCGGTTGTATGGTTATATAGCCAAACCTTGTTGTGTATTCTTTTGGCAACTCATAGCGTTGTATCTCTGCGTTTTCTTCGTCAATACGCTTACAATGCCAAAACTTATCTCCAACTCTCATCTGCGCCTACCTCTGAATCCGACGACGGGTGGCGGTAAATCGTTCATAAGTCCGCTACTCAACATACTTTCGCTAAACGTAAATGATATTCCGTTCTCTTTATACGCCGTTAAAGGCATATCCCCAACTATATTGTTCATAGCGAGAATTTCAATCATACACCGTTTGACCCATATCTTATCGCGCGGTCTGTCATCGGGAATTTCCACAATGTCGTGTTGGTACGGAAACACACGCGACAAATAAATGTGCAGTGCTTTTTCGTAAGCCCATTCAAGGTCATCGATAGACACATCTTTGTATTTGCCTTGCTTTAATTCATTTACAATATCGATTTCGGACACTTCAATTTCGGGTATTTCTTCCTCAACTTCACCGCCGATTTCAAGATTAGGATTTGCGTTTCCGTATTCCATTGACCTTATGCCTCGCTACGCTTTTTGTATTGCCGTTTAACGGGCTTATCGCCGCCGTTTGATTTTGCAACATTCGATATAGAGTTTTCGGCTTTTTGTGAATCTTCCACGGTATCAAGTTCGCACCTTTCTTTGACAAACTCCAATTCGCTTTCAGTTATGTAAAAATCTATTGTGTCGTTTATGCCAAAGTATGCGCCCCTTAATATAAAAGATTGTTTTACTTTGCCTATAACTCTATATCTGTATTGCATTTTGTTCTCCTACTATTAACGCGTTGTGGTTGGCGAAGCAGGCGTGGTTGTTGTAATCTTCGACAAATACAACGTATTGTTGATGTCAGCAATAACGGGAAGCCCTACACCCTCTGCTTTCGTCCACGAAGTATAAGGGTCGTCGCTTACCCATTGATGTACGGCTATGTAGCCATAAGTCAAATCGGTTTTCTTCGCATCTTCGGTAGGCGTAGAAGTCATAAAGGTTTTGCCGACTTCGCCGCGAGTAGTAAGAGATATAATCGTCATTTCATCAAAGAAACGATATTCGGTACTGTCGGAATAAGACTTCTTGAACGTTCTATCGTCAACAATGATTTCCATACCAAGCCCGTCAGTTGTGGCAACATAATTTTTAACAAAAGCTGCTGACATCGGTTTGAGCAATTTAGTAGCGAAATCATTTAATTGTTCGTTTGATGTCATATAACCCATAGCCTTGCTTGACATAATCATTCTTGCAATCTTGTTTTTACTTGCAGATTGCAACGAAATCAAGTCTTTAACAATATCGTGCGCAGGGTCGTTCCAGCCCGTAAAGTCAACCTTATTGTCGGCGGACAATTTGTAATCAACTGTGCGCTTTGCGCCGTTTTCGTCTATGGTTATTTTGCCCGTAGAAAGCAATTCGCAAGCCCTACGTTCAAAAGCCGTCAAGACTTTCATAATTTCGTTGGAAATATCGTCGTAGATTGCGGTAAGGATAGAGCGCTCGCTTGCGTCCATACCCAAATCTTTAATCTTTTTACGGAGTTCTTCGCCTTGATTGATTTTCTCTTTAATCAAGAACAGACTTTCTTTGAACTCTTCGTAGTTAGGGCGGTCGCCGATTCTCGCTTCGCTGTCAAAAGCGTGTACAAGTGCAATTACAGGTATTTCACTGCCTTTCAGCAAGTTGTACATAGCGACTTTCATATTCTCGGTCTTTACCATAGGCATAAGTTTCAAGCCTCTGAAATCCGCCGAAGCCGCCTTATAGTCAAATTGTACGCTTATATTGGCGAGAGTTTCGCCGTCCAAAATCTTCAAATAGTCTGCCATTATTTTGTTACCTCCCCATAAGCAATTACCGTATTGGGATATGCCACCGCATAAAGTCCTTGATTTGCAAGCGTTGCTTTGTTGGTAGAAACGGAAGTGGGCAACGCACTGTCAATGTACGAACCTCTAATCATAATAGATTTTACCGCCGAGCCGTCCGTAACGTCTGCGTCGTTATAAAGCAAACCGTAACCCAAAGTCGTGTCGTTAATCAACGTACCCGATTTGAGTATCTTGCGCCCGTTTTCGGTAACGGGCGTTCCCGAAGTAGCCGATACGGTTACCGTTTTCAGCACCATACCTACTTCACTGCCCAACCAATTCGGTCTGTTGAGTGTAATTTCAGCCATAGTTTTTATTCTCCTTTTTATAGTTCTACAATATTGTTTGTTTTTGTTTTGCTCTCTTGATAAAGTTGGTAATCACTTTTACCGCCTTGTCCGCCTTGTGCCGAGCTTGCATTAGGCGTTACTGCGCCGTCGCGTATTGCTCCGTTTTTTGCGCTTGCGACTGCCGCCGCGTTCGATTTCTTTACAAACTTTATAAAAGCGTCCGCAATTTCGCCTGACTTATCGCCACTAACTGCGACTACTTGTTTGACAAGTTCGCCGTAGTCTTTTTCGTCAAAACCCGCTTTTGCAAAAGCTGTCGCCGTTTTCATTTCGTTGACTTCGTTTTGCAAGTCTTTATAGCGTTGTTCCATTTCGGCACTTTCGGCTGCGCGTTGTTCTTCTTCGCTCATTTTTGCCTTGCTTGCGCGTTTGAGTTCCGCAACTTCGCTTGCCGTTTTGTCGAAACTTGCTTTAAGTTTTGCGTTTTCGCTCTTTGCTTTTTCGTGGTCGGCTTGCAACTTTTCGTATAACGCCTTGTAATCGGTTTCTACGCCTTGCTCTCCGTCGCCGCCATTGTCGCCTGCGCCACCGCCATTTGCGCCGTTATCGGGCGCGTAGAACGGCATAAATTGTCCGTACTTCTTCCACATAAACATTTGATTTCTCCTTGCGTTTTATTTTCGTCGTTTCTCTACGACGGGCTTATGCCTTGCAAATTTTGTATAGCGATTTCTTTACCGCTTTTATTGCTTTGCGATTACTCGCTTCCTGCCTGTTGCGCCATTGTTTGGTCTGCTTGCTGTTGCTTCTGTTGCCCTGTCAAGTTATCACCCGTAAGTTCTTGATTTTGCTCGTTATTTCCCGTTTGCTGTTGAGCGGTTCGCTGTGCAAGCCGTTCCTCACGCTGTTGCTTTGCTTCTTCGTTTTCTTTCCAACGCTTTGCAACACCTTCTTCGTCACCGAATAATGGAATTACTTTGAGTATGTCGGGCTTTGCAACGCCCATATCGTGAAGATTTTGCATTGCTTGCGTTTTTGCCACATAGTTATTGCTTTGGTTAATGTTGTACTTAATATCAATCTCATTAGCGTGAATAGTTTGCACGGGGTTATTGGAATTGAGTTTGCAAATCTTGATAATTTTGCGCAGTTCTTCACGCTCCGCCGTTTCACCGTAAGCAATATCTCGGTTCGTACCGATACTTGCATTAGTCCAACCACCGCCCAAATATGCCGCCTCGTTGTTTCCGCTTGATACAGACGCGCTCGCAAGCGGTACTTCCGCAATATCATATATTCGCGTCAACATACGCTCTACAAGTGCTGTCGTTTCGGCAATCATAAGTTCGTTCTTTATGGTCTTAACGTCCGCTTGCCTTTCTCCGCCGACAGGCGGTATAGCAAGTGCACCCCACTTATAAAGTTCCTCTATATCAATCTTTTCGGGGTCGCACCCTAAAAAGACAAGTAACTGATTTACTTTATCTTCAACACTGTTGGTTTCAAGCGACAAAAGCAAATTCACGGCGTTCAGTGGGTTATGTACACTTTCAACGGTTGAAAGACGAAGTTTATTACGCGATTGTTCCGTCATTGGCAATTCGCCGTATTCGCTACTGTCGGCAATCTCTGTAAGTTCACCATTAGTGAGCGCATTGCCGTTACGCCACTCGTAAACTTTTTGACGAGTATAAACCGTAACGACTTCTTCGGGAATTTTCGTTGTCTTATTTAATACATTTGCAATATTTATGCAAAACAGGTCTTTAAGTCCGCTCTCGCCGATACAAGACGAATATATAACGGCATTTTCTTCGGCATTGAGTGTTTCGTAAACAAACGGTGCGTTGACTTGAACATCGTAGCCCTCAACAGCATTTTTATATACAGTATCGGGTTTTATGTCTTTACCTTTGCTAACGGTTTTGAAAATATCGCCGCGCGGTTGAATAAAGGAAATGCCTACGCCCGTAGAATACACGTCATACGCCCAATCCATAATCTTGCTGTCGCAACCCGCGTCGGTCATAAACTTTTCAATAAAAGATACTTCGTTATTTTCTACACCCTCTTTATTTACAAGTTGGCGTTTGTTTCCAAACCTATAACCCACCTTAAATTGCGTAATTGCAAGTGCGTGATTTTCTTTGATTTTGTGATTAGCGTTACCGCTCGTCTTTAAGTCCAATTCTCGGTCGTCAATTTCTTGATAAGTTCCATCAACAAAGCGTTTGAGATATTTTATTTTTTTGGCGTTTTCCTTTAACTGCGAAACACATTCAGGCAAATAAGTACGCAAAGTTTCCTCGTCCAAATCTTTCAATCGAACGGGGATTTCAATTCTCGGTATGCCCGATTTTTTAATGTTGCAATCTTTGACTACCATACGCCCTACTTGTAAAATAAAAAGAGTGCAATAGACTTATCGTCTAAATGCACTCTGTGCTAATATGCAACGCTCACTATGTGAACTGTTTATTTTAATTGTCCCCGATTGCAGTCCTGCCCTGCTTTACCGTTTGCCACGATTTGTCATGGTCGGATTTGTGATCGCGCCCCCCAATGGCGGCATTCTATCGGGGTTATACAAACCGCCGCGCTGTATCTTTTCGTCAGCCGTTAGGATTGAATACAGGGTATTATGCACTAACACTTAACTTCTTTCACTTCAATACTCGCTTGCGGTTATTTACTTTTTTACTGAAAATACAATGTTCTTTCCGCAATGCGGACAGCGTACTCGGCTGTTTGCTTTTGACGGTGTATAATCAACTTCGTTGCTTGCCGATACATTAAGCGTCGCTTTACATATAGGGCAAATCAGTTTTTTATACTTTCCTTGTTCGGCTTCGTTTCTTTGCGCTTCCACTCATAAACCTCGACAATCTAATTCATACGAGATTATTATATAATGTTTATCAACTATTGTCAAGGGATTTCGCATAATTAGCGTAAAACATTATGGAATATGTCAATGTTTAGAAATGACAGCGGTATATTTCGTTCGTTCTTTTCTTTGACATATCAACCCACCTTAATCGCTTTCTTGCCTTGAATATCGTAAGGACAAATAAAGTTGCCGCCTTTGATGTGCGGAGTATTGCCGCAAGTCGGGCAATCGTAATAAATTACTTCGTTCCATTGCTCTATATCATCCTTAGTCAATTCAACAACAGTCCCACAATACGGACATTTATATTTGCCATAAGACACAATTTTCATCTCTATCTCCTTACTCGCCTTGAAGTTCTTTAAGCCTTGCTTGGGCTTCTACTTCGCCATACACAATCTCCGTGCGCATATAACCGTACTTGCCGCTATAAATAATCTGATATACATCAACATTACAGTCTTAAATATTTAACTTCATTTTGCACGGCAACTCAATCATTTTTCCGCTCTCGATTTTATCTTCCAATTCTGCAAGCCTTTTAATCATTTCATCCGTTTCTTCTTCGGTAAACTGATTACTGAAATACAGTCCTTTTGCATAACAGTGTTTTTCAACCTCTTTCCATTTCTTATCTGTCAATCTTTCATATTTCATTTTAACCACCCCAATTCAATCATTTGCTGATGTATTGCACTATGCAATTTAACACCGATTTCGTTTCCAAATTCCGCT